>Ga0302271_10001219_pt1 | contig 25076 bp, 20 predicted proteins | sample III_Bog_N1_1_FD_198767 | JGI IMG/M metagenome (GOLD analysis project Ga0302271, IMG submission 198767) | Peat permafrost microbial communities from Stordalen Mire near Abisko, Sweden - III_Bog_N1_1 | ecosystem: Environmental > Terrestrial > Soil > Wetlands > Peat | place: Sweden: Abisko... | reverse complement strand
CCAATACCTGACATCCGGGAAATGCTTTTGCGTCCATTCCTTCTTTTACAACAAGATCAATACGGGCCAGACTCGCAGCACTCATACCCAGATCAGCCGGCGAATAATGGGTTGATACAGCTGTGACGGGAGCATTCTTCTCTGAATCCGAAAAAATATCATTCGATGTCGATCGGGCAGAAAAGGTATTTCCTGCATGATTATTTATGGTTATTGAAATTAAAAAAAAAAGAATTGTTGTTTTAAGTTTTTTCATGATGATCATTTAAAATAAAAAACCGGCAACTTTGAAACTGCATAACTCAACATTAAACTATTCAACACTATAATTTTCAAAATGCTTTCGGTTTTGTGCACTAAATTTACAGAAAACAACTTACAATTAAGCTATAATTAAATATATATTCTTCATTATTGTACTTTTTTAAAAATCTTAGGGGCAAATGAAATATCATAAATAATAAATAAATAATAAAGAACAATTAATAATCACCAGGACACTGAAATGTAAGCTTTTAGAGATTAACAGATAGAATATCAAATATCTACATGAACATACATAGACAAGCACAAAGAAATAGTATACTTTTATAGGCTATTGCCCTGAACAATAAATAATGTCATCCCTACGGGATTATGAGATTACGTGAGATAGACCCAATTACAATCATTGCACCCCTAAAGGGGTTAAGACAACCCTGTGCCTTTCGTTATTACAATAATTACATCTCTAAAGGGGTTTAAGACAAACCTGTGCCATTCGTTATTACAATAATTACTTTTTTGGTTCTGGCTTGTCCAGATTAGGTATTATTCCATTTTAAATTAACCACAGTATGAGCTACAAGCTATATTTATTCAGCATGTAACATGACAAACCAACCTAAGGGTAAAGAAACACAAGATTCGTATATCCCTGCCTTTAATGAACAAGCTTTAGTCCGGAACATTGCCCTGAAATAAAGTTGTATACCAACATACTATCCGAAAATAATTCCGGTTTAATCCGGATAACTTCAATGTTTACCCGGATCTTACAGGAAACTTTCACCCAAAAGAATGATCATGCATAAAATCAGTACTGAAAAAACAATAAAGACACTGCATCCTCCCTTTCGACTGTAAAATTGATTGAATAACTGTTTCATAATAAAACCATTTTAATTGATTTATAAACTGACATTTCATGTAAAAAATGTAACGAATATCTGTCTGAATTATATAACATGGATAATTTTTTAAATGGTTAAATTTCAATGAGTCTGTTCTTATACAGATTTTTATCCAGAAAACGGATTGCGACACCGGTACCATTCCAGTAGTTTTTTGAAAGGGAGTTTATCAGTTGCATGTGCAGATGGGGACGTTCGGTCCACCCTGAATTACCGGCACTACCTATCAAGTCATTTGCCTTGATATTATCTCCTTCGTTTACAACAATACTATTCATTTTCAAATGTCCTAAGATCAAAAAATAAGTGCCATTCTTTATCACGACTGTGTTTCCTGTATTGTACTGATAATTTCCTGAATAAGGCTCATTATCCGGAATGTCGTTTACTACCTTTATCACCTCACCAGCCATAGGACAATAAATATTCACTCCAAACACAGGATATTGCCCGTTCTCATCAGGTAAAAAGAACTGATATCCTCCGTGGGCAATCCTGACTATATCTACAGCAAACGTCATTGAATTATTCGTTTTATTACGCTTGTGGACCGGAGAATAATAATGATAATTCATTAAGCGGCTTATTTTTGAGTTACCTCCATCGGTAATCAGGTAATCCCCTTGCCTGAAAGGGAATTCTATTTCAAGTGACGGGCTGTCTTTTTTAAAAATCACCAGGAAAATATTGAATAATTTATAAAAAAGGAAGAGTTGAATCAGGGACAGAAAAATGACAATATATAAGTTTGATGGAAAAAAGAAATCATATTGCATTTTAAAAATAAAAATTATCAACAGAGCCACCTGGATCAAACCACAAAATTGAATCCTGAAACAGATTTCAAAAAACTCCCAGTAACCTGCTAAATAGAGAATACAAAGAAAAGTCTGCGCAATTGTCAATGTCAGAAGCGCATCGTTGTTTGTAAAAAAACATACGATCAGTAAGACAACCGGCAAGATAATATGCGTGGCGATCAGTTTAATGGCTAATTGAGAACGTTCAGTCATTGTTTTCTTTTATTTAGGAAGGGTACCAAATACCCTTTTCAGGGTGCAATGGAATTTATGAATACCTTCCGGATCCGTGAACATAAAAATGCACTGATGGTGGATTACATTTAAATCATGTTGCTCTGCAAGTTCCAGGACAGCAGGAGTCTCTGATTTCTGTTGAATCCATATATTGTTGATTCCTTTGTCAATCGCATGTCTTATAACATGACCGGTTTGAGCGGCCGGTGTCAGGACAATCAAATTGTGGATATCCAATGGTAAGCCGGCGACCGACTGCACTCTGAAATTTCCTTCTTCATGTTGTCCGAATTCGGGATTGATATACCATAGTTTGTATCCGAGTTTCGTTAAATGGGTTGCTACTTTAGCACTAAAACTATTTTCATCACGGGAAGCCCCAGCAATTGCTATGGTTTTACAATCGAGGAAGTTATTGATATTTTCTCTGGTACTTGGATTCATCGTTTTTATGTTTAGAATTAGGTTCATTTAAATGTTTTTTTTCAGATGATTTTTTTAAACAGAATAAATCTGAAAGTAATATAAATCAGGATGACCTATTGTGCATTCCAGTAAGAATATTAAATTTGTAAAAGTAGACTTTCCGACATTTCTTAGAACACGTTCTTTAATCCAACAATAATTAAAGTCGTGAAAATTAGAATCAATTTTCCTTAAAGTATTTTGATTAGTACAAAGGTATTAAATCTAAACAAAACACAATAAAATAAGACTTTAAAGATTAGTCATTAAAATGGTTACTCATATATTTTCTTTTCTTCCTGGGCTTTTTGTTTATACACTTCACGGATGTCAGTTTTCGGATTTCTACATAAAAAAACTTTTAATCCCTTCTCTCTGAAATATGGGTTTGTCACACAACCAATTTCAGTTATTTGATGAAACAGGTTATTAAATCTCCCTATTTGGTTATTAATGTAAATTACCGGACCAAGGGGAATACTGTCCGGTGCCCAGAGAGTATAACTGTCCAAAAAAGTAACAGCATCCGGTAAACCATATTCTTTTCCATAGAAATGTACTGCTCCTGCATACCCATAATTGCGTTCTCCAAATATGGTACATTTATTTTTTTCTTCTTTTGGGAGTTTCTGATAGGCTAAAGCCACATATCCTGTTAATTCGTGCCAACCGGTCATATCGGCATATATCTGTGAAACCGTATGTTTTTTACCATCTTCCCAACGAGAAAAGGGATAAACAACATAACTGTCATTCTTTTTTGAATAATTAATTAATTGTTTGAAGGTTAATAATGGCAATCCATATGGAAGAGACATGAGGGAAGCAGCCATTACGAATGAAAATAAGGCATAATAAATAGAGAAGAACTTTCCTCTTAAATACTTTTCGAGCGTATAGCCGCCATAAGCAAATAGAAAAGGAATGATACCAAGAATATAATATCCTTTGCCATGCATTATAAAAAAAAGAAAGATAACAATGCATGAGGCAATACCTATATATTGATATTTTGTCTCTTTTTTAAAGAACAATAATGAAGTCAGGCCAACCACCCATATGATTGTTGATGCTGAATTTAAAGTAAAAACATCAACAAAAAAATCAGAATAATTCAAAACATGCAGTTGAGTATCCTTCAATTCTTTCATATGGTAAAACACAGGCCAGTTATGTGAATACTGCCACCACAGGTTCGGTAGTATCAGGATGACAAATAAAAGCATTGAATAGAAAAAGTAGTTGGAAATCAATAATTTTCCATTAGGAGTTGCTGAAAGTGCAATTATAAAACCAACTATGACAAACACGATAGAATATTTATTGAGAAATGCCAGACCCGCAATAATTCCTATCCAGATCCAACGTTTAGGATCGTTTTTCAAAACCAGTTGAAAGAAGCAATAGGTCAATAAAAGCCAAAAGAATTGTTCAATTACATTGGGTGTAAATAGAGTATCGAACAGTAAAAAGCCCGGAGATAATAAGTAAGCAGAGGAAGCCATGATGAGTGCAGGGATACCTCCCTTTAATTCCCTTATTATTTTTGCTATGATATAAACTGAAGCACCTCCCAGGAGAGCAGGAATCAAGCGGATACCAAAAACCGAATAACCGGTTAGCGTCTTGACTGCAAAAGCCATAAATCCTATTAAAGGTGGTACAGAAGCATAACCAAAACTTAAGTGGTCACCCATATTAAAATAAAGAAGTTCATCCCTATGTAATTCGTAATTTGTGTTCGTTAAAAAATGAAGGCAGAGTTTAATGCAAATAAACAGAATTGTAACGATCCAATAAGAATTGGTTCTTAATCTTGACAATACATTTTTCATAATCAAATTGTATCAAAATGTGTTTAACATCGTTATATACAACCCGGAATAAAGAACTTAAGTAAATGGAACAATATAATGTCTTGTTTTATTTCGTCAACTAATATGACCTCTCCCCCTGCCCTCTCCCAAGTAGAAGGTGATAGAGCCAAGGGTTAATGAAGTTTTATGTAATTGAATAGGACATTATATATTTCCTACTACTTAGGAAGATAGTAAAATGGAATACACTATATTTATTGTATGATCAGAATGCAATATAAAAAGATAATTTAATGCAAACCGGTACCGACTGTAAGACGTAAAAATCATATCGTTAGAAAATAACAACTTCCTGTACTTTATAGTTATTTATATCTATGTTAAATAATTCGGTTTTTTTTATTTTGACTGTCAATTTACAATAATTTACTAAAATACAATTTGTAATTTAAAATCAATGATAAATAAATCAGCAATTACAAAATAATAATAATAATAATAATAAATCATGGTTTTATAAGACTAAAGTATTTTTTTTATTTTGAAAGATATAGAAACAGATTTTTTTATAGTTAACCACAACATCGTACAACTTAAAACGGACTCACCTGTATACAGGGAAGTCCGTTTCTGAAATTATAAAAACAAGCTTTAAATGTATGATTAAAAATTTTATTTCAAAATCAATAATTATTTCTCAAGGAAAAACTTTAGTATTCAACCAACCGATCACTTTGATTAAATCACTTTCAGTTTTCAGATTCAGATGATTATCACTCATCATTTTCGCAATCTCCTTTTTCTTTTCCGGGAATACTTTAAGTAAAACTTTCTGGCTAATTCTGCTTAGCTTTGTAAAATGGTTTGATGTATTTTTAATGAAATACAAAGGACTTTCGCCAATATTATTAAAATAGAAGAGGCTATTATTGATGTATACATTTGCTTCCCCTGTAATGCTGATCTTGCGTTGAATATATAATGACACTTTTCCCTCGACTCCTACCTGTGTAAAAATATCTATTGCATGTCCGCCGGTTGTATCATCTATATTAATATGCTTAAAATGTATTGTTTTACCTGTTGTAGAATTAAGCCAGAAATCGGAGATAGATGATTTATCGAGTTGGTATTTGCCAAAATTGGTGTCATTCATCCAAATAACTTCGTCGAATAAGCCATTGTATTTTAATCTTTTATTATAAACCATTTCACCTGTTGACAGCAAGATATCCCCTCTTTCCCAGTCATTATTAAAGTACTGTTCACCAATATATTGTTTGTTTTCAAAAAAGGATTCTCCTGTAAGTTTTGGCGAAAAGACAGTATCAATTACTGAATTTGATGGAAGATTATTTTGAGCATTTAACGAAATGCAAATCAATAGAAATGAAAAGTATAAGTAGTATTTCATTTTTTTGGAGTATTAATCTGGTTGTTGACTTGTATGCCGGTACTGGCATTGTAGGGTGTTCCATCATTTGAAATTCCTTCTACACGAATAATGAAATCAGACGTATTATCAGACGTAAAAAATTCTAAGTCAGCAGTGCCTGTATCATTTATCTTAATATCCGGATTCCAGTAAAGCAATTGTTTGAAGAACGGAAAATTCTTGTTTTGAATAGCAACAGGATCAATTATTCCGAATTTTTTCCCTGTATTTATAGTATCATTTTTAAGACGTTGGGATTGCTCGGCAGGGATTGTACGGGATATTTCATTTGAATTTGAAATAATAGAAATGACACCCTGAAAAATTAAATCACCAAAAATCCGTTCTGTGTACACTATATCTATTTTTTTTATTTGTTCCGATCCAAGACTGATTATATTATTAATATCGTCAACAAACACTCCGTCAAGAAATATGGCAGGTTCTTTATTATAATTATAAACTAAACTGGTAGTGGGATTCATAATATGTGCCCTGTATTTGCCATTGTACTTATTGATGCTTACCAAAGGTAATAATTCAATTGCAATTTCAGGTAAGCTGTCTAAAGGAACAAAAAGTGATGGATACACTGTTCTGACAGGACAATGGTAAAGCTCCGGACAAATGAATTTAGCATTGGATACAGGTCTTTCAATGCTATCAGTCTTCATTGGATATGATTTATTAATGTAGACAATATTTTGACTTTTTAATAGATACTCTTTATCCTCAACCTTCTCAGAAATAACAGAAGGGTTCCATTTATCCGGTTGAGCAAATTCATCTTCTATTTTAATTTTCCAGTGTTTATTTGTCGGTACGTCTTTAATAGTCAGAAACAATTCTTTTCCGTTATAATAATTGTTTAATAGCATCTGAAACATTCCGCTGGAATTTGTAATTGCATATTGCAAATTGGGAATTGTATCAATACAAGACACTAAAACGGTTGCATTAGAAACATTTTTATTTGTTGTTACATCAACAACAGTACCTCTGAGTATTTTTCCGCTATTTTCAGTTGTATAACCGGTTAACACCTTTTTATCCGGTGAAGCAGCCACCAATCCATTTAAGGTTTCAACAATCGATTTATTCGTTGAAAGTATTTTAGGGTCTTCAAAAACTGAAACAGCTACACTTCCTTTAGAATTTAGATGACTCAACCGTACACTTACCTTTTCACGGGCTCCAAACACCTTTTTGTTAGTCTGAATATTCGGTTCTAATGATGGAAGTTTAGTTGAAACACTTTCTTTTGTGTTAGAACTCGCAAGTTTAAAATTCAATTCTTTATCGAACCGGTTTGCAATCATAATTTCTTTATGAAAGAAATGCTTTTCGCCATAATTTTTCATATCGGCAGTAAAAGCAACGATTTGATATACACCCGAAGTTAATGTATCAGGCAATATAAAACTTCCACTGGATATCCCGGTATCTATTTTGACACGGATCTTTACGGAAGAATTCAAGGTGGCATCTCTTAGTATGACATAGCCAACTTTGCTGCATTCCGATCGTTGCTTTGTATCTGCTTCAAGAACATACAGTTTATAGAAAACTGACTCACCTGCAATGTAGACTGTTCTGTCCGTTTGAAGATACGCCGCTTCTATGCGGGCAGTTTGTGCACAAACGCTGCAACATGACAATGCAACTAATTGAACGACAAGAATAAATACAATTCTTTTTAATAATATCATCATTAATTGTAAGCTTTATAAGTTATGATACCACCAGTCAGGCATTGGAATATAATTAAACAGGGAATCCTTTGGCTTTAACAGAGGATTGCCATCCCATACTTTATATTCTTTTTCGGTAGTTCCGGGGACAAAAATATAAGGCACTTTATTTATTTTAACTGACTTATCAGAAACGACAAGAGTAACAACAAATGCTTGTTGAGTCACAGATGAAACTTCGAATAATCCAAGGACTGTTTTAGTGGGATTATTAACACATTTCATATTTCCATAAAGTTGAGCAGTAACAGGATCGAATATTTTACCACTTGCTGCCAGTTGTTTATTAGCCCCTTTATAGAATAGATAAGAATCATGGTTCATGGTATACTGATTAACCCGTAAGTAGTAATACACATCGGAATTCAAAGGCATAACATATCCATAACTTAAAGCATCAAAAGGCATAAAACCCAATGAATGATTTTTAAGTATTGAATTGGATGAAAGAGATTTTTCATCCGTTATATTTTCATTACTATTTAATTGAAAACTTTCCCAACCGAAATAAACCCAGTGCCAGTCGGTAATTGAAGGAATATACAGTGGGAATATATATTGAATGGTAATGTTAGAGTTAAACCTGCATACAGGAACAGAATCTAAATTTGAGATATTCTGAAACAAATCTTCTTCAATAACAGCACCTCCTACATTTTTATATTCATTATTCTTATCAAAGTATCCCTGTATGCCATACGATGCATGAATACTGTCATAGGACTGCGGAGGCAAAAGTTTTTGATCATTTGATTCGAAGATATTACCGTCAGAAGTCAGTATATGTAATTTGTATGAGTTTCCTGTTTTAGCTTTAAAACCTGCAGGCATGGTGTATATCCCCAAACCGGCATCAGTAAGCTCGACAGAATTATTTTCATTATCATTCACAGTAAGCTTTGCCCCGGTAACGTAATTCAGGTCTGATATCGAGTCAGAAGAGAAAAGAACAGCTTTAGTCAGTTTAATACTAAAGGGCCCTGCACCATCTGTTATTAGTCCTTCAACGATCAAAGCATCAGCTTTAGAATCGATTTTTGGATTATAAACTTCTGAGCAACGACTGAAAATAAGTATTATCAGCAATGCCAGAAAACTAGTTTTTAAATGAATCATTTCTCTGTATTATTAGAAACTAAAATTATACGTTATTGTGGGAATTGGTCTTTCAATAATAAACAAATTGTATAAATTGATTGATTGAGAAAAGTTTGATTCCAATTGTGACGATGATTTATAAAAAACGGAATAGGGATTTTTTTGACCATACAGATTTATGATCGAAAATGTCCAGCTTCCTTTCCATGCTTGTTTCAAACGTAAAGTTTCATCGTAAGTAATCGAAATATCCAACCTGTGATAATCAGGAAGCCGGTATTTATTCCGGTCGGAATAATAGACATACTGGTTACCATCAAAAGTATATTTCAACTCGGGTAAAGTTACAGGTTTTCCGGTATTATAATAGAATGTTCCTGAAACACGAAATCTTCTTGTAACATGATAACTCCCATTCAGTACAAAGTTGTGAGGAATATCAAAGTTAGAAGGATAATACTTATTTGCATTGATTTGATCTTCAATGAAGGGACTTGATGTATGTCTCATTGAACGCGAATACGTATAACTTAACCATCCGGTAAGTCGTCCTGAATTTTTCTTCAGGTAAAATTCCAGTCCATAATTATATCCTGAAGCATTTAACAGATCGGCCTCCAATGCATTATTCATTAAAATTGTCGCACCATCTCTATACTCCACAATATTATCCAGTTTTTTATAATAGATTTCTACCGAAGCTTCAATGGCATTATTTTTAAAATTTCTGAAATACCCAAGTGCAATTTGATCACAAATGAGGGGCTTAACATTTGGAGAACTTAATTTATATACGTCTGTTGGAGCCATAACTGCAGTATTCGAAATCAGATTAATAAACTGACTGATTCGATTATAACTTAACTTCATTGAACTTAATTTATCCATCGAGTAACGCAATGAAAACCTGGGTTCTAAACTCGAATACCATTTAATGATTCTGTTATTGCCATAATTCAGGGTATCGGTGATATTATCAATTGTACGTGGGGCATTCTCTTTGAAAATAAAAACATGGTTCGGTCCCAGGGATGCATAATTAGTCAAACGCAGACCTGCTTCAGCACTAAGTTTGGGTGAAAAATTAATATTATCACTGACGTATACTGCCGTTTCTGCTGCTTTTTCCTTTTGGGTAGATTCTACATTCACTTTCGATAATGAACCAGCCGGCTTCAATTCTCCCGGTTGCAGTTGGTATAAAATTCCGTTTATACCAAAATCTATTGTGTGCTTTTCATTCGGCATCCAGGTAAAATTAAATTTTGCATCATTATAACTTGTGGTAGAACTTATTTTATATGCTTCAGTTGGTTGCAACGAATCTACCTCATTTATATTGCTTCTGTAACGACTCATACCGAGATGGAACACGGAATACAATTTTTCGTTGAAAGTGTGTGAATACCGGGCTGAAGCAAGTGTATTATCGTATTGATATTGCGTCACCTTATCAAAACTGAAATTATCATTGCTAAAATACCCAAAAAGAGATAAAGTGTTTTTCGAATTAAATCTCATAGTGAGCAAAGCGTTTACATCATAAAAACTTGCAGAGCTGTTTTTTAGTTCAGCATCGGGTATGGCATGTAATAACCAGTCGGAATATGTACTCCGCCCTCCGAGAAGTAAACTGGATTTTTTATTGAAAAGAGGAATCTGGATGTTTAATCCTGTGTTTAACAGACCGACATTCCCTTTACCAGATAGTTTGTCGGCATTGTTTTCCAGTCGAATATCCATGACCGAAGAAGCCCTTTCACCATATTTTGCTGGAATTCCGGCTTTTAGAAGTGTGACACTGTTTACGGCATCGGAATTTATCGCTGAAGTAAGTCCGAATATATGCGATGTATTAAAGAGTGGTACATCCTCAACCAGTACCAGGTTTTGATCAGAACTACCACCACGGACAAAGAAACCGGTTCCAAACTCACCGGTAGATTGTATTCCCGGGAGTAGTATTACACTTTTTATAACGTCCTTTTCACCCAGAAACATAGGTAATTCCTTAATCATTTTTGGATTAAACTTGATCGTACTCATTTGTGTGCGAATGATATTCAGGTCAACAGCTTTATCTCTGACGATGACTTCTTTCAACCGGATTGTTCTTTCTGATAATTCAAAATCAACAATTCCGTTTCCTCCAACTTTTATGTACCTGTTATCCTGTTCAAAGCCTGGATAATTAAGCCTTAAATCATATTCACCTACCGGAATCGTAAATTTATAATTTCCTGCCAGATCAGTTGTTGTAGTGGCATTAATAATATCAATACTTACTCTTGCTCCATGCAAAGGCTTTCCTGTTCTTGAATCAATAATTTTACCGGAGATGGAAGCCTTTGAGTATTTTCCAAAATCACTCTCATTCCCGATTATGAGTACACCTTTGCTATTTGTTTTGTTTGAAAAGTTACGGATTTCTACAGGTACAAAAACATAACTGAAGGCATTTACAGCAATACAATTCAATTCAGAGACCCGCTTAACAATCGAAAGGCATTCCTCTAACGGTAAACCGGCAATATCCTCCCTGAATCTTTTATCCTCAAACCACCCGGATTTATAATACAATTTTATATGATTGGCATTTTCAATTTTTGGAGCTAGTATTTCAATTGGAACCATTCTGGTGGTATCTGTTGATAGCACTTCATTCTGTTGGGCATTAATTTGATTTATAATGCACTGAAAAATAAGAAACAGTAATATTGGAAGTAAAAGAGGTCTGTTTTTTTTCACAATAATAAAGTTGGATGGGTATTGAATAATCAAAATCTAAACCTTTTGTTTTAGGGTATCACTGATTCCATTATTTATTTTTACAAAAGTAAACTTAAAATAAAAATCATATCACTTGTTAATTATGTTCTAAAACAGGTTAAAACATTTAATTTCAAAGTGGTTTTGTACAATTATTCGAATTGTATCAGGTTCTGATGAAAAAGTAATACTTCATAAATCTACAGACCTAAACTATTTTTCGAACATTCAGAATAAAACTATTTCTTTTTCTGAATTTAGTTGAATTGTTACATATTAAAAGACTTCAGTATGTATAAAAAAACGGACTCCCCTCTTACAGGCAAGTCCGTTTTAAATAGTTAACTTTTAAATAACTAAATACTAAATTCTTTTAGTCTTCCAGCAAGATCTCCAGGATTGTACAAGCTGCTTTTGCAACCGGGCTTCCAGGGCCAAATATTGCTGCTACGCCTGCTTTGTAAAGGAAATCATAATCCTGGTGAGGGATAACACCACCGGCGATAACAATGATATCCGGGCGCCCCAGGGCTTTCAGTTCGGCAATCACCTGAGGAATCAGGGTCTTGTGACCTGCTGCCAGGGAAGATACTCCGAGGATGTGTACATCGTTTTCAACAGCTTGCTTGGCTGCTTCGGCAGGAGTCTGGAACAAAGGTCCCATATCCACATCGAATCCGCAATCGGCATACCCTGTGGCTACTACTTTAGCACCACGGTCATGACCATCCTGACCCATTTTTGCAATCATGATACGAGGACGACGGCCTTCTTTTTTGGCAAATTTCTCTGTCAGTTCGCAAGCCTTGATAAAGCTTGCATCGTTTTTAGTTTCTGATGAATACACGCCTGAAATTGTTCTGATGGTTGCTTTATAACGACCTGCTACTGCTTCGCAGGCATCGGATATTTCACCCAGTGAAGCACGTAAATGAGCGGCTTCAACGGCTAATTCAAGTAGGTTACCGTTTCCGGTTTTAGCACATTCGGTAATGGCTGCAAGCGATTTTTGTACTTCCGCTTCATTGCGGTTAGCACGCAATTGTTTCAACCTTTCAATTTGTTGAACACGTACAGCTGTATTGTCGACTTCCAGAATATCAATCGGGGCTTCTTTTTCAAGACGATATTGATTGACACCTACAATAATCTGACTTCCTGAGTCGATACGGGCCTGAGTACGTGCTGAAGCTTCTTCAATACGCATTTTTGGAATACCGGTTTCGATAGCCGCAGCCATACCACCCAGTTTTTCAACTTCTTCGATTAACGACCAGGCTTTTTCGGCCAGTTCATTCGTCAAAGTTTCAACATAATACGAACCTGCCCATGGATCAACTTCCTTGGTAATATTGGTTTCCTGTTGAATGTAAATCTGAGTATTCCTGGCAATACGTGCCGAGAATTCTGTTGGCAAAGCAATTGCTTCATCCAGTGCATTGGTGTGAAGCGATTGAGTATGTCCCAGTGCAGCGGCCATAGCTTCAATACAGGTACGTCCAATGTTGTTGTATGGATCCTGTTCGGTCAACGACCATCCTGAAGTCTGTGAGTGCGTACGTAAAGCCAGTGATTTTGGATTTTTAGGATTGAATTGTTTTACAATTTTTGCCCATAACATACGTGCAGCACGTAATTTGGCAATTTCCATAAAGTGATTCATTCCGATAGCCCAGAAGAAAGACAACCGTGGTGCAAAAGAGTCAATATCCATACCGGCATTTACTCCGGCACGTAAATATTCCAATCCGTCAGCCAATGTATAAGCCAGTTCAATATCGGCTGTAGCACCTGCTTCCTGCATGTGGTAACCTGAAATTGAGATTGAATTAAACTTAGGCATCTTCTTTGACGTAAATTCAAAGATGTCAGCAATAATTTTCATGGAGAATTTAGGAGGGTAAATATATGTATTACGCACCATAAATTCTTTTAGGATATCATTCTGTATGGTTCCTGCCATTTCTTCGAGTTTTGCACCTTGTTCAAGTCCTGCATTGATATAAAAAGCAAGAATTGGAAGTACAGCACCGTTCATAGTCATGGAAACCGACATTTTATTTAATGGAATACCATCAAACAATACTTTCATATCTTCTACCGAGCAAATCGATACACCGGCTTTACCAACATCACCTACCACACGTTCGTGATCGGCATCATACCCACGGTGGGTAGGTAAATCGAATGCAACAGACAGTCCTTTTTGACCGGCAGCCAGGTTACGAAGATAAAATGCATTTGATTCTTCAGCAGTAGAAAAACCTGCATACTGACGGATTGTCCAGGGTTGCATGGCGTACATGACACTGTAAGGACCACGTAAGTAAGGTGGAAGTCCGGCAGCATAATTCAAATGTTCCATTCCTGCCAAATCGTCTTTGGTATAAAATGGCTTTACGGGAATCAACTCCGGAGTCAGCCAGGTGCTCTCCGTTTCAGGAGCTTTTGACGTTACAGAAAAATTCTGTATATCTATATTTTTAAAATTTGGTTTCATTTATTTTTTAGATTTTAGAACCAAGATATTTTGTTTATCTATCTTTTCTTAATTCGATTTATTAAATTCAACTATCTTTCCTCTTCGCATCATATCCTATTGGATTACGCGGTTTGTTAATTTGTTTTTGTCTGGAAGCCAACTGTGATAAAGCCATATAAATCTCATCGAAATTTTGTTCGTATCTTTCATGATCTTTACTTAAACTGTCCACATTTTCAAACAAGTACTGAATTTGCATTTTAAGGTCTTCTAACTCCTTAGCAGTGTTTGAAGAAACCAAAACGTATTGACGAATTGCAACAAATGCACGCATTATATTAATATTGACTTCCACTGCAAGTGGTGACCGTAGAACTCCGGATAACATTGATACTCCTTCTTGTGTAAAAGCTAAAGGGGTAACCGGACTGAATTTGGCATTTTCAGGGAGGTTGTCGCAAATTGCGACAACCTCTTGCCATTCCTTTTTAGTGAGCTGAAACATAAAATCACTTGGAAAGCGTTCAATATTTCGTTTCACTTGTTCTTTAAGTCTACGGTTTTCAGTTCCATAGAGCAGGGCTAAATCAAAATCAAGCATTACACGCATGCCCCGCAACTCATATATTTTGTTTTGGATTAGTTGTAATTCCATTAAATTTCTGATTTTGAATTTAAATCATCAAATTAACTTCTGATTAAACGTTTTTAAGAAATCAAGCACATTTGTTTTGACGTTAACAAAATACTCAATTCCTAATGATTTCAATTCGTCGGTACAAGCTGGTGCTCCGGCAACAACAAATTCAGCTTTCCCTTTTACCAGTGCATAAGCAGCAGGTGCCAGAACAGCATATTCGTCATCACTTGAGCAAAGTACTACAATATCAGCTTTTGCATCAAATGCAGCTTTTACACCTTCTTCAACAGTATCGAATCCCAGGTTATCCACCACTTCGTATCCTGCACAGGCAAAGAAGTTACAAGAGAACTGGGCACGTGCCAACCTCATTGACAAACTGCCGATAGTCAACATAAATGCTTTCGGACGTTTTGCAGCTCCTTCGGTAGCAAAGCGCAATGCTTCAAATTCAGAGGCTCCACGAACAGGTAACAGTTTTTCAGTACCATGATGATCACAATTGCAATCAACAGCATCCTGGATTTTTACTTTTGAACCACCTATTTCATTGAAATTAGGGAATTGATTGGTTCCCAACAATACTTCACGACGGCTGGATACAGCTTTCAGGCGTCCTGCAGCAGTTGCTTTCACAGCCTGTTGAACTTTACCCGACACAATGGCATCAAAGAAACCACCCTGTTCGTCTACTTCCAGGAATAATTTCCAGGCATGTGCAGCGATCTGGTTGGTCAATGTTTCGATATAATATGAACCTGCAGCAGGATCGGATACTTTATCGAAATGACATTCTTCTTTTAATAACAATTGTTGATTGCGGGCAATACGTTCCGAGAAATCATCCGTTGGTTCGAATACAGAATCGTATCCCAGGACGGTAAGTGAATTCACACCTCCCAGGGTAGCACTCATTGCTTCTGTTTGAGTACGAAGCATGTTTACATTCGCATCAAGAATAGTTTTGTTGAATGTGGATGTTTCGGCATGAATGCGCATTTTGGCTGCACATTTGCATATTCCGTTTTCAGTACTTTTGCAATCGTCCTTCTTGCATTGTGGTTGATAGGCATCTACCAACATGGCCCACAACATACGGGCAGCACGGAATTTTGCAATTTCCATAAAGTAGTTACCACCTACTCCAAAGTTGAATTTTATTTTCTTGGCAGCCAATGAAGGATCAACTCCGGCTTCAACAAGTAATGAAAGGTATTCGTTACCCCATGCCAGTGCATATCCCAGTTCCTGTCCGATAAAAGCACCACCGTTGCTTAATGTTTTTGCATTGACGGTAATCACACGGTAAAAAGGTAAACCTGCAGCAGCCAGTACAGTTGCTTTGGCTTTAGCGGTAATTTGTTCTTTGGTCAGTTCTTTGCCCACCAGCAACATGCGGTTAATCGGGTCAAAGTTGATCGATCCCTGTAATTTAGTCACATCATAGTCTTTCGATTTGAAATAACCGGTCAGGATAGTTGCCAGATCAGCAGCTTTACTTACACAGATACAAAAATTAAGTTCAACACAATCCGCTGCAATACCTTCCAGTAACGTAGCAATGTATTCAGGGCTTAATTCTTCTTTTTTAAGTTTAAAACCAAGGGAAGTGACACCTTTGAACATGATCTCCAATGCTTTTGCGTTGGCTTGCTTTGCGGTTTCAACAGCTATGTCCTGACGAACCAGCCACTCGTTTCCGGGTTTTGTTCCACGTACATAAGGAAATACTCCGGGAGCTGAATCCTTTGTTTTAAGAGCTTCAATATCCTCAGCCCTGTAAAAAGGCTGTACATTAAATCCTTCGTTGGTTTTCCAAACGAGCCTTTTGTTGAAGTCAGCTCCTTTGAGATCGACTGTGACTTTATCCATCCATTGCTGAGTGCTAACAGGTGGAAAATCAGCCAATAAATTCATTTTTTTTTCTGCCATAATATAGTTTAATTTTCGAATTTTCTAAGCGAGTGCAAAATTACTACTTTCTGTTGAGTTATAAGAATTATTCTTAATGAATTAAAGAAAAAAAGTGGTAATTGGAAAATTAGTGAAAAAAACTAGTAAATGATGTCTGTTTTTTATGAGATTAACAGGATTGAAACTATATAAGCGCTTTTTTGTTAGAAGAATATCAGAACGTAAAACTTAGAAAAATTAAAGTAACCGATAACTCTCACTAAAATTCATTTAAATGGTTCAATTAAGACAAGAACAGTTTTTACCTATCTCACTCGACCAGGCCTGGCAATTCTTTGCAACCCCAAAAAATCTCAATGAAGTGACCCCGAAAGATATGATTTTTGAAATCATTTCCGATCTTCCGGACACTATGTACGAAGGATTGTTAATCAGTTACCGGTTGAAACCGATGCTTAACATTCCTGTCAACTGGTGTACGGAGATAACGCACATAAAAGAAAAGTTCTATTTCGTGGATGAACAACGTCAGGGACCTTACAAGATGTGGCATCACGAACATCATTTTAAGGCCGTCACGGGTGGAGTAATGATGACAGACATTCTACACTACGATATTGGGATGTCGGTTTTTGGATGGTTGGCAGGTAAATTATTTGTTCATAAAAAAGTAGCCAATATTTTTAAATTCAGGCATGTAGCACTGGAGAACATGTCATTCCGTTTGGTTGAATAGTTAATTGGTTAATTGGTTAATTGGTTAATTGGTTGAGTTCAGTGTTACATGTTCTTTGTTCCTTTTTTAAGTAAATGACCTCTTAATTAATCAATAAACAAATCATCTTATTCAACTAATGAACCAATCTAACAATAAACTTATCAACTTAATCAACCAATTATCCAACCAATCAACTTAATCAACTTAATCAACTTAATCAACCAATCAACTAAAATCAATCGATTTATCAGGCTCCTCCCTTATCGGAAATGCCATTAACCCAAACATCATAACAAGAGCTGTAAGGATAATAACCTGAACAATCAGGGATTTATTGACCAACAATACCCGTTGAGCCGGGACAATGGATAAGAACAACAAAATAGTAATAAGACCCCTGGGTGCTACAAAAAGCAATGGGTTCAAAGGCAGTCGGGATATTTTCAGTTGCAGTATCCTGAAAATAAAAATAATGACCACTATCCCACCCGACAGCAATAAGGTATCGGTATTGATTATTTCGGATGTTTGAAGCAAATAGCCAAACAATATAAAAAATAAGGCTCGTACCAGAAATGCCATTTCAACAGTAATTTCTTTAAACTTCTGGTCTTCAACTTTCAATTCTTCCGGATGCAATTTCTTTATCCACTTGAATTTTTTAAACTTATACAGGTTTCCGATAAACAACCCGAACGTCAGTACAAAAATCAACGAAGGGAGTTCATAAATTTCCAGCAACGTATAAATTAAGATGATCATTAATATTATCGGGATAAACTTAATATGATGTTCAATCTTTCGCAGAAGTATCGTCAACCCAACGGTTGCAATAAACGAAATCACTACGATGATAATGAGCTGAAACCCAAAATGTCCAAATGTACTAAATCCATAATCCGAATTCAACGCAATAAAATTAAAAAACACAACCCCTAAAATGTCAGACAGGCTACTTTCATAAATTACAAATTCTTTTTTCGAAAGACTGATATTTCTCACACTGGGGATGGCGATGGCACTACTGATGACACTGAATGGTATTGCATTGGTAACACAACTTCTGAATGAGTATCCACCCAGATAGTGGAATAAAAAACTCAATACTATCGTCAGGACAAACATAGTAAGCAACGCCCCAAAAAATGATTTTCGTATCAATCCAATTTTCGATTTACTCAGATTGAGCTCCAACGAACCCTCCAGCACAATGAGTATTAACCCGATAGATCCTAATATCGGTAAAAACCCCGAGAAGTCAGGTAACTGAACATTTAAAAAGGCTGTCAGTTGATGCAACAACCATCCCAACACAAGTAATAAAATAACGGACGGAATTTTTGTCTTTGCTGCTGATAAATCGAACAGATAGGCAATGAGCAGCAAGGTACAAAAAGATATGATGATAGTTGAAGCCATATTGTGGTATTTCGGTTTACATGTAAACCGGTAAGTTCCTTCGGTGGATAACCTTTCTTTGTAATTCGGATTAAAATGATTTGGAATATCTTTTAATTCTGCAAAAGTACTGAAACTATTGGTAGAACTGCTTTATAATGTAAAAATACAAAATAAGGTTACAATTGAACATAATTAATGACATACTGAAATTTAACTTCGAAAATACGCTTCTCTCCTCCCCGAATCCCTTCAATTGCCGTATTCAGGGTGTTATTATTTCAGATTTTTAACCTGATCAACCTATTTCAAGTCTAGACTTCGTTTTATTTTGCTGTCTCACCTCTTACTCCTCGCTACTCGCTACTTCCCGCTAATCTTCTATTTTCATTTTAAATTCATTGAAAAATCTATGGGGGTTTGTTAGGGGTTGATTGTGCGTTCATAGGGTCGGGGCCCAACCAACCCCCAACCAACCCCCTACCAACACCTAATCAACACCCAATCAACCAAGAGCAAAAATGAAACAAAATCAGAGCAATTTGAACCGAAAATAAACTGTCAAAAAAGGTCAATAGATGGATTTTTCAGTTGGTAGAACCTTGAATATTTAAGAATAAAAGTTTATTTTTAAAACTTTAGAAGAAAAATTCCATACACACTTAATTTGCAAATGCTTTTTTGTACATTTGCAACACTTATAGTGAAGACCTCACTATTTGTGAGGCCTTCACTAAAAATAAAAATTATAAACACGTAATAAAAACAGATAGTACTTTTATTTTCAACATATTAAAATAGCATTCTGCTATTGTTCGCGCCTTCGAAACCTGAGAAATTTCCCAAGCGAACATGCAAATAGAATAAGTCAGCAAAATGCTCACGCCAACCGGCGTAGGCTTTTGACTTATCATTTGCATGTGGGCTTCTCAGGGCCTCGAAGGCGGGTAAGGAATTAGTCCACGCCTTTTTTGTGGCTATACCTTCCGAATAATGGCAGCGCGCACGATTTTGGTATAGTTCAGGATCATAGCTTCAACAATATTGTTGTTGAAATGAATGGTAATGAACCAGTATTTTTAGGTCAGGAAAAATCAGTTGAGATATTCAATTACCTTACATTAAAAGGTACATAAATACGAAAGGAAAAGTACATGAATTATTAATAGAAGATTTAAAGACAGGTAAGGTAGATTTAGGACAGGATTTTGAAGAACATGTAGAGAAGCAAATTATTGAAACGCTGAAACAAACTGCCGGTAAACTAGAGATTAAAAAGCAAGATGATAAGAAAACAGTAAAAGTAAAGGAGCATATTCTGGACAATGCTGAATTTAAGGCTTTATGGGATAAAATAAAATTTAAAACAACCTATTCGGTAAATTTCAATGCTCAGAAATTAATTGATTCCTGTATTCAGAATATCAATGCCAGATTGATTGTCAGCCGTGGAAAACTGGTTTATAATAAAGTTGATGTGAAATTAACAAAAGGCGGTTTAATTGCTTCGGATCCTGAAACTGAATATGGAATAATAGACCAACAGGTAGAAGTATTGCCTGACATTGTCAGTTATTTGCAAAATGAAACACAGTTAACCAGAAAATCCATTGTAAAGATATTGAGCAGTTGTACAAACCTGAATTATTTTAAAACCAATCCGCAAAAATACATAGAGGGCTGTATTGATATTATCAATGAACAAAGGCGTTTGCATATTGTAGATGGTATTGTTTACAAGAAAATCGGGAATGATGATTTCTATAAACAAGAGCTGTTTACAACTGAAACATTGACCGGTTACTTACATAAGAATATGGTGGAAAGTACAAAATCGCCCTATGAATATGTGGTGTATGATAGTGCAATCGAATCGGCACTGGTCAATAAATTTGAAAATACCAGTAATATAAAAGTGTATGCTAAATTACCTGACTGGTTCAAAATAGACACACCACTTGGGACTTATAATCCAGATTGGGCAGTTCTTTTCGAAATGGAAGGGAAGGAACAACTTTACTTTGTTGTTGAAAGCAAGGGCTCTATGGGTTTTGAATTTTTAAGACCATCAGAACAAGGAAAGATTGAATGTGGTAAGGCACACTTCAAAGAATTAGCAGCGCAAACCGGGAGCAATATAAGCCTGGAATTTGTCAGCAACATGGATGATTTTGTAAATATGGCAATGTCCGGTAAATTTCAAATAGCGAAAGTTTAAAAGTCGTTATTTGATAAAGATACATCATTATACTTCAAAAAAAATATAACCGAAAGAAATATTTTAGTGAGGGTTTCACCTTGAGTGAAGCCCTCACTTTGTAATTACGCAAAACAACTGACAAATATATCTGTTATATTAATATCAGAAAACTTTTAAGAGAGGTTTCCTAGCTGGTTTATTAAAACGAAAACCGAAGTATTGTTTTATAAGGACTGCATTTAGGAATAACGCATCAACCGCAATAGAAACGATTGGACGCTTAATTGGATGTATCCGGAATAAAATTTTCAATTGTTTTATATCAAATCAATAGCTTCTATGTATATTTGCATAGTATTTCAAATAAACGATTATGATACACTCAAGCATACAGGCTGTTATGCCACAAGTCATCAAGCTTTTCAAAAAACACAAGATAAAAAACGCTTATATTTTTGGGTCGGCAGTTACTGACCGATTTGACGAAAAAAGTGATGTAGACTTTTTAGTCACTCTGCAGGAAGGGCTTGATCCTGTGGATGCCGGAGGTCATTTGTGGGATTTAGAATATGAGTTGAAAGATTTATTGCATCGTGATATTGATTTACTTACTGAACGGTCACTGAAAAATCCTTATTTTATTAGTGAAATAAATGCTACCAAACAGCCCATTTATGGATAATAATACGAATAAGATTTTAAAAGACATTCTTATATGTATCGAAACAATCGAGAATTATTTAGGTGATAATAAGATATTTCGTGAGTATGATAAAAATTAGTTACTTCAAGATGCAGTTGAAAGGAACCTAATTACAATAGGCGAAGCAATGAATTCTTTATTAAAGAGGTCACCTGATATTATTATTTCAAATGCCCGTAAAATTGTTGATACCAGAAATAAGTTAACTCATGGTTATGATGAAATTGAGAATGTTCAAATATGGAATATTATCATAAAGCACTTGCCTTTACTCAAAAAAGAAGCAGAAGAACTTTTATATAGTTAAATTATATATGAAGTTGATAAACATCATAAACTTACAATCATAGATAATAGAGAAATTATAGAAAAGCTAACAAATTACAAACTGCTCGTATCAAAGCATTTCGACATTGATGAGTTAGTGCTTTATGGATCTTATGCAAAAGGCACTCAAAATGCCGACAGCGATATTGATGTTGCTATTGTAGTTAATTCTATTGATCAGGACTTTTTTACGTATGCACCACTACTTTGGAAACTAAAACGAGAAATTGATGATCGGATTGAGCCGATATTAATTGAGAAAATCAGTGATGAAAGTGGCTTTTTAAAAGAGGTATTAAAGACAGGACTAATTATAAAATAACATATCCGAATTAAATAGTATCACTTCAAAGATTGCAGGTTATGGATAAAATTGATGCTTTAAAAATCAGTAAACGTTATTTGAACCGTGTCATGAAATCAGATATCGATTTTACGGAAGCATGATTGTTTGGTTCGTATGCTAAAGGAAATCAACATGAAAACAGCAATATCGATATAGCAATTGTTTTAAAAGACAATGTAGCTCATACTTTTGAAACAGAAGTAAAATTAATGGTCATCCGTAAAAGCGGTGACGAAACATACATAGAACCTCATGCATTCACAAAAGATGAATTTGATAGAAACGTGCCTATTGTGGATCAAATTACCCGTTACGGCGAAAGAATCTCCCTTTAAAGATATAAATTGAATATTAATCGGCTAAATCTCTTAACATGGGTTTAGCCGATTTTCTTTATACAACAAGGAACAGAATTGAAAGAAGCGAAAAGTGTACTGTGCAGTCAGGTAAAACTATCGCCACTATGGTTTAGAGGCTGTTTTTAAAGAGATTGTACAACAAATGAGACGATTGGTCAATTGGAAGGAGAAACGCGTCAAACCGCAGAAGAAACGGTTGGACGCTATTGAAGCTGTCGAAAATCATATTCTGAATAAAGAGATTTTGCAACTATAAATTACAGAACAAGAATAGTATTATAAAAAAACAGGGAATTATTTGTTATTATGTAATAGAAACATTATATTTGTACTACATAATTATTAATACTAATCTTTGTACTTTATGAAGTATGTAAACAGAATAGAAGAGCAGACACGAATCACTAAAATAATTTCTGCAGAAAAGGCTGGGTTTATAGTGGTTTATGGCCGCCGCAGGTGTGGTAAATCAACCCTGTTGAAGCATGCCATGTCTGATAAGGATATTTATTTTATGGCTGATCAAACAGAGAGTACACAACAAATCACCTTACTGGCACAGACCATTGCTACGCAGGTTAAGGGTTTCGATTTAGTTAGATATCCCAACTGGGAAGCATTATTCTCAACATTAAACCAGCGTGTCAGTGAACGCATTACACTCTGTCTGGATGAATTTTCTTATTTAGTAAAGAGTTCGCATGAATTACCGGCTATCTTACAAAAGATGATTGACAAAGGTGAGAATCGCTTTCACCTGATCATCTGTGGTTCGTCACAACAGTTAATGCACGGGTTGATAATTGACAGTACTGCGCCTTTGTACGGTCGTGCCGATTTGATTCTAAAAGTCAAGCCAATGAAACTGCCCTGGCTGAAAGAAGTATTGCAGTGCAATTCGACCGATGCAATTATAGAGTATTCAGTTTGGGGAGGAGTGCCCCGTTATTGGGAGTTACGTTTGCAGGAATCAAATTTAAGGGATGCTTTGCAGCAGCATTTGTTTTCTTCACTAGGCACCTTAATTGAAGAGCCTTTGCGATTGTTTGTTGATGACATGCGCGACACAGCGCAATCCGTCACCATCCTTTCATTAATTGGAAATGGAGTGCATCGGTTGTCGGAAATAGCTGCCCGTTTAGAAAAACCTTCCACCAGCCTGGGAGGACCATTGGAAAGATTAGTTCAGCTGGGATATATTGAACGTGAATTGCCTTTTGGGGAAAATGAAAAGAACTCTAAGAAAAGTTTTTATAAGATTGCAGATCCATTTGTCAATTTTTATTTCACTTTTGTTGTGCCTAATCGTTCCCTGATTGAGATTGACAAAGGAAATCTTGTATTGCAGCGATTAGCTGAACGATTCCCGGGCTATACCTCTTTTTGGTGGGAGAAATTGTGCCGCCAGGCTGTATCGGGGTCTGAAGTGAACGGATTTATTTTTGGTTACGCCCGCAGTTGGTGGGGTAATGTATCAAAAGATGAACGTATTGAAATTGATGTCATAGCCGAATCGAGTGATGGAAAAGCATTGCTGGTGGGAGAATGTAAATGGACTGAGAGCGAAAATGCTGCCAGGCTCATATACGAATTAGAAGAAAAAGTACAAAAACTTCCTTTTGCAAAAGGGAAAACGATCATCCCTTGTCTGTTTTTAAAAACAAATCCTGTTGATAAGATAACCCAGAGAGTTTTTTTACCGGATGATATTGTAAACATGCTAAAATAAACGTTGAAAAATGATACCCCTCCGATAAAGAATGTTTATGAAAAACTTGACTATAATACGCGTCCAACCGTAAAAGAAACGTTTGGACGCTGTGGTCAATTAGTAGATTTTCAGTTTAGAGATTTATACCTTTTCTTCTGCATTAGATTTTCTATCTGTTTGGTATCAATTTCAACAGTCGTATGTATTTTTGCAGCATCAAACATTTCATACACGAATTATTATGAAAGTATTAGCTGAAATAAATACAGATAGTCCAACCGGCAAACGTATTGTGCGTGTGTTGGAGAAACATTATAAGGTTGTAAAATTAAATTATCCTTCTCCAACAAATCCTGAAGAAGATGGTGAAAAAACATACAGTTTTGAAGAATTTAAAACAAATGTAAAAGAAAAATTTAAAAATCGTTACGGAGTGGATTTTGATAGTTTAACCCACAATGAAGCAACATTCTATGATCCTTAATTTGTTGCAAAAATAAAACGCAGCGAGAAGCAAGCTGCGGAAGGGAAAGTACAAAGATTAGATATGAACGAACTATGGTTAATAGAGGAATTATAAACAAACTAATCAATAACAAATTGCTCATATCAAAGCATTTCGACATTGATGAGTTAGTGCTTTATGGATCTTATGCAAAAGGCACTCAAAATGCCGACAGCGATATTGATGTTGCTATTGTAGTTAATTCTATTGATCAGGACTTTTTTACGTA
>Ga0302271_10001218_pt1 | contig 25079 bp, 16 predicted proteins | sample III_Bog_N1_1_FD_198767 | JGI IMG/M metagenome (GOLD analysis project Ga0302271, IMG submission 198767) | Peat permafrost microbial communities from Stordalen Mire near Abisko, Sweden - III_Bog_N1_1 | ecosystem: Environmental > Terrestrial > Soil > Wetlands > Peat | place: Sweden: Abisko... | reverse complement strand
CAAATTGTGTCATTTTGGGAGTTGCCTTGTTGGTGATAAAAAAAGATTTCAACTTAGTGGAGAGTGTTGTATTTGCCATATCCACCTCAGTAGGTTTTGGATTGGCATTGATCCTCTTTGCCGGTATACGCGAACAACTCAGCATGGTGAAACTTCCGAAAAGTATGGAAGGTATCCCTGCAGCATTGATTACAGCAGGGCTTTTAGCTATGGCTTTTATGGGATTTTCGGGAATCGTGAAATAAATTAATTGATTTTCCGCAAAAGCTCCTAAACCATCAAAAAATTAATTCTGTTATTCTATGTTGGGGTACTTGATTTATTTTTTGAAGAATAACGGATTATTGTATGTTATTATTATATTTGCATACTCAATACCTGTCTGACACTGAATCGTTTTGGTTTGGTTTTGGTTTGGTTTTGGATCCGAGGCTATTCCGATATATCAATCACTTAACAATCTTTTATTAACCCTATATATGCCATATATCCATAAAGATATAGGACATATATTTTGGAAATAAATGAACGTATTATCGATTCCAAAACCAATCCAAAACCAATTGAAGACTAATAGCAAAATGAGATGTTAACAATATTCTTGCGAATATAAATACAAAAGTAGTTGAAATCTGAATATAAAAAGTATAATATTTTTCCATGAAATAGTCTTTCTGATTAGGTGTCTTTGCGGATAATCAAATAATTTTATTAATATTAAAATATTAAACCTGAAATTGTAAATAAACCCGTATTCCTATTTCGTTTTTAAAAAATAAAAGTTACATTTGCACTCCGAAATATAAAATTCGGATAGTGCACGCGGTAGTAGCTCAGTTGGTAGAGCATCAGCTTCCCAAGCTGAGGGTCACGAGTTCGAGTCTCGCTTACCGCTCCATTGATAATAAGCCATTTACAAGTAAAATTGTAAATAGCTTATTTTATTTAGAACATACATATCACATACAACTATCAATAAACTTCACTTTTTTAACTCTCTGAACCCATATTATTTCGAAGATCAATTCTTAATTTAAATCGCATCCTGAAAATGTATAAAATGATTGTTGAATATTATTAACTACATTTGCCAATTAGATGATAAATAAAAAATATGGAACTAACATTCGAGGAACAAATAGAGATACTTTTTGCCAAACGAGATGAAAGGCTTCTACAGGCAATGTATTCTGCGCTGGATAAACAGACTGCCGAAATCAAAGCACTATTCACAAAACCGAAATCACTTAGGATAGGACAAAATGAGGCATGGGAAATATACGGACGGGCAAATGTAAGGGCTTGGCGTGCATCCGGTCAAATACTGGCTTATAAAATGATTAGGAGGGTAGAGTATGAAGTAGCAAGACTTGATGAGTTAATGAAACAGAGACAATTGATAGTTAAAATTAAAAAATAGTTCTAAAAACTCTTATTGACCTAAATGCTTAAAAATGGAGTAATTTAATTTTTAAGCATTTACTACAATTATATCTTTCAAATTAGTACTATAATGAGTTGATAACCTTTCTTGTTTCATTTTGTGTACCTTTTGATCCTGTGCTGCTAATCTGACTTTTTGTACACCAAACTTAGTATTAAGTCTGTCAACCGCTTACATGAGTGCAATATGTTTTGGATTGCTATTGAAAAATAACGAAAGTAGAAATTCATTATTCGGAACTAGGTCCATCACAATAACTCCGGCACGTTTATAACCAATGTATTCTTTAAAGATTGCTCTCAATCCTTTTAATGCAAATTCTGCTAATTCAATACTCGATTTGGTCGGAAAAGGAAGTTTTAAGACAATAGTTATTTCGTATACTCTTCATGCTCACTGAAACGATTCGATTCAATAAATATCATCATCTGATTACGCAACGAATGTTGCTTTCGAAGTTTTTCTGAACAACTGACTGCGAACGAAGTTACCCTTTCACGGACTTCCTCAAATTTACGATATTCATGATCGAATGACCTGGTGTTAGCAATATTTTGTTTTTTTTCTCAATTGGCTCAATCTCCAATGTAGGAATACCATTCATATCATCCTGAAGTCAAGGGTAGAAGATAGCTATATTCTTTATTACCATATTTACTTAATTTACAAAATTCATATGCAGTATTCACTCAGATTGCACTTAGTTTCTTTGAGTATCTTCTGCCAATTCCCCGCACATCTTCAACATGCAACCATTTTAGTGCCTTGATTCGTTTTTCTTCGTTATCAATGACATAACTACCTCCAGTTAGTTCAGTAAATTTCTTAGCGATTTTATTGGCTACTTTTGATAATGATTTGGTTGGAGCAATACCCACCGATACCGGTATTCCAGTCCATTTAAGAACGTGCTGTCTCATTTTGAGAACATACTCAGTAAGATCATGTAAAACTTAGAGCTCCGAATTGTGAAGCCAGTTGCTAAAAGAATATTGTCCCTTCAGAGCTAACTGAGGTTGATTATAATGACTACATTAAACTTTTCTACAAGTTTAAAGGGCACTAAATTACAGAACAATAATACCACTTATAGAGGTGGAATTTAAAGGAACAGGGATCGCTAAGCTCAAACAAGTTTGTTTTTGTAAAGACATTTATTGATTATTTCTGTTTTTAGCGTAGGTCTAAGACAAGCGAGTTGTTATTTATTTTCTATACCACAAACTCATTCAACTCATCTTTCAACAATCTCCATATGGGGATATGTGCATCCAAAATGGCCGTAAATTTTGAATTGTGTAACCTTTCCACCAAATGCGTCATTTCGTGTGCGACAATATATTCAATGCAGTGAGTTGGTTTCTTTATTAATTCCAAATTGAAAATAATGCGTTGAGTTTTATGATTACAACTACCCCAAAGGGTTTTCATTTGTTTTACTTCCCAGTGTTTTACTTTAACTTGAAGTATTTCTTCCCATTTTTCTATCATAACTGGGAGCGTGGTTTTTAGTTCTGCACGATACCATTCACGCATGACTTCAGCACGTTTTTCCTGAGTAGAACCCTCACGAACATACAAATCAATAAACTGTGTACCGTTAATCACCACAGCAGGTGGAGCCTGTTGATAAACTACATTCAAACGGTATCGGATTCCTTTGTAATAATGATTTTCTCCCGAAACATACTCCCGATCTGTTTGACGCGCCTGATTTTGGATCATGTAAATACGCTTGTTTATCCATTCCAATTTAGTGATGATATACAGACGTATTGAAACTAGCTGCATAGTCATAGGTGCGGAAATATGCACCCGGGCATCCGGTGGGTAAACTGTCAGGTGGATGTTTTTAATATCTTTCCACTCCACTTCAACAGGGATTTTATTTACAGTAATGATTTCCATTAGTACTCTTTATGAGCAATAATAATACTCATTATTTCGCATAGTGTTTCATCATCCTTAACAGGCATAGCATTCTTCACTGCTTTACGAACCTGTTTCATTTTTGCCGGAACATCATTATTTCTCCAACCATGTTTTGCATAAGTCACTACTGCATCGTGAACTTTTAATGCGGTATCTTCATTTTTATTCAAATTGTCATAAAGCGCCTGCTTACCCGATGTATTGATTGTTGGAGGATACTTGGTCTTGATTTTTCCTCTGACTTCTTTTATCTTTTCAATCATCCGGTCAATCATTTCTTTGTAGGAAATTTTTTCTACCTTTTGATCTAAAATCAACTGATTAAGCAGTTCAGATATTTTATCAAAGTAAGCCGGGTTGTTCGGACGTTCATTAATAATCATCTTACGCATGTTAGCTACCAATGTTTCGGCTACCGAACGTTGATTATTTTTTATTTGAGCAGGTAACTTATCAATCGCATCATCACCTTCCAAATCAATCAATTCAAGGAATGAAATATCTTCCAACTTGAATATTTCTTCGCTGTCTTCAGCACGTACATAATTATCAATCAACTGACGCATGGCGGGATCGTAGAATTTCAAATCCAGCGCATCACCACTTTTTAGTTTAATTTCGTCTTTTAGATCATTGTAGAAGTCAACCAGTTTCTTTATTTCAATTGCTTCGGTAGGGTTGTATCCTGCTTTAGCCATATCGTTGGCTAAATCAATATACCTGCGAACCAGTGTTGAAACCAGCTTATACAGTTTTTCCCGTTTCTCAGCATTAGCTTCTGTTTCTGCACTTTGACTTCCGGGTGCTGTCGTTTCTTCATACACAAAATAGGCAAAGAAACCTTCGCGGGTCTGTGGTTCTACCACTTCACAGAGGGTAACAACTGCTTGTAAGGCATCTTCTAACCCTTTACGACCTTCGGCTAAACGGTTATTCAACAGATTGCTTACATCTTCTTTGTCGTACCCTTCAAATGCTTCCGAAGTATAATCTTCAATGGCATTCCGTATGTTTCCGAATAAATCCTGATAGTCGATAATATATCCAAAATCTTTTTCTTCCGAATCAACCCTGTTTACACGACAAATTGCCTGAAACAAATTATGATCCCGCATCTTTTTATCGATATACAGATAAGTGGCTGCAGGAGCATCAAATCCGGTGAGTAGTTTATCCACTACTATCATCAACTTCATGGAAGCCGGTTGTTCGATAAATTCATTTTTTGCCCATTTTTCAAACTGTTCGGGACTTTTATCGCCCATCATACGTTTGGTAATTTCATATTTTACCTTTTCTTCCGTATCACCGGCTCCTGTTGCTTCATCTTTTATGTCAGATGCATTGGCTTCATAACTGGTTACTACAGCACAATGTCCTTTCAAATCGGTATCCTGAAACAGTTCCCAAAAACGGCAAGCCTGATAAATACTTTCTGCCACCAACATGGCATTTCCGTAACCACATTCAAGTGGACGTTTGGTATCCATATCTGTACAGATATCAGCTACAATCCGCTGCATACGCTCTTTGCTGCTAAAGAGCTTTTCCATACGTGCCCAACGGTCTTTCAGCAAGGATTTGGCGATATTGGATAAACCACTGGTTCGGTTTTCGAACCATTCGTCTATTTTATTTTTATTTCCTAGGTATTGTGGAACATCGCGCGCTTCGTAGCGTAAGTCCAACACTACCCGGTCGTCTACGGCCTCGTCGAATTTATAGGTGTGTATATAGGTTCCGAAAGTTTCCAGCGAATTCTTTTTGTCTGTTTTCAAAAGCGGTGTACCCGTAAAACCAACCAACATGACATTGTCGCCCATAATGGCTTTCATGGCTTCATGCAGCATTCCACCCTGTGTACGGTGGCACTCATCAATAAATACAAAGATGTTTCCTTTGGGTTTAAAGTTCTGAGGAAGTTTGTCCTGCACTTCTTTCAGATACAGCTCCAATGACTTATTGGCTTTTTTATTCCCAACTTCTGGCAAGTCATTATCTGTTTTGTTGCCGAATTTATGAATAAGGGTACATATCAACCACGGATTCGCATCGTTCAACATGGAGATTAGTGATGCACCCGATTTTGCTCTTGCAATCTTTTCATCTACTCCTTTAAATCCTGTTTCTATTTGCTCGTCAAGTTCGTCTCGGTCTGTAATTACTACAACACGGGCATCGTCAATATTCTCTCTGATCCATTTAGCCAGCCATATCATAGTTAGACTCTTTCCTGAGCCTTGTGAATGCCATATAATCCCACTATCTTTGGTTTTTACTCGGGGCTGTGCGGCTTGAATGGCAAAATATTGATTGGGCCGTGCAGCTTTTTTGACACCACCATCGAAGATCAGGTAATCATGAATATACTCCAGTAATCGGCCTTTATTGAAAAATTGCAAAATGCTTCTGTCCAATTCGTTAGTTACAGCAGGGTTTTGTTCTTTCCAGCGTAACCAAAATTTTTCTTTTGTATCAATAACTCCATAGTGCAAACCTTCGGTTTCGTTACCGGCAAAGACCAATTGTACGGTAGTAAAGAATTGAGGGATAAATTCAGCTGACTGATTATCCAAATTTTGACGAATACCATGATGTACCGAAACTGTACTGCGTTTCAATTCTATTACAGCCAAAGCAATACCATTCACATAAATCACTAAATCGGGGCGTTTGGTATTACAACCTTTTACAGTAACTTCTTCGGCTATATAGAAATCATTGGCTTGCGGGTTTCTCCAGTCAATCAGGTGAACATATTTCTTGTTTTCCGATGCTTCTCCACTCACATTCACACCATATCGCAGTAAGCTGTAGGTTTCCTTATTGGCATGGTACAACCCGGCTGCAATATTACCTGCAGCACGTTTTAGCTGGCTAATAGCACTGTTTATCTCGGCTGAAGAATATTGCTGAGTTGCTTTCAGGTATATTTGTAACTGTTTTTCTTCAATATTACTATTGTCATAATCAGTTCTATCACCCATAAAATGATATTTCAGCTCCTTTTCAAATAGTTTGATAATTCGCTTTTGGGTAATAATTTCTTGTGAGCCAATTTGTTCCATAATTCTATATCATTTGGCTTTATCCATTTTGATTTTAAACGGATAAATATGTGATCTTTAATTCTTAGATAAATCAATTCTATTCAGACAATAACCCTTTTATGTATACCTTCATCACTTCAATTCTATCTTCGATATCAAAACCATCTTTCTGTGGAATGTCAATAGATTTGATAAGATTATTGTCGAAATTAAGAATGTCCCAACTACTATTATTACATCTGATCTTTTCATTTCTACTATTAATAATCAACGGAGCACCATATTCTTCTAATGTTGTATAAGGTCTCAACTCAGGATCGCAAAATAACACATAAAGAAAAGGATCCCAATGTTTACCATTTAGTGATAAAGCTGTATTCATCATAAGTACTTCATAAGGATTTTCTTTTATCCTTCGAGAGTCATTTCTCCAATAATAAACTCCACTATTTCCCGAACGCATTAAAGAGTATTTAATGAAATAATATTTCCAATCTTTTACTGAATCAGCTGCTGACAAGTACGTTTCACGAATATAAAAAATCTCTTCCTGATAATTGTCGGTCAAAGAATCGAGTAACTTTATCAGAATATTGTGAGTTCTTTCAAAATGACCACGCTGGTTACTTGGTGTAAATAATTCCCTCCATGTAGAGTCATAGCTATTACCTAAAAGAAATCTCCAGTTCGCAAGTTGCGAATAATCATCAATAGTCAACAAAGCTTTGCTGATTTCTAAGAAATGAATCTTATGACTGAAAAGCTCCCGGAATCTATAAGCCCTGTTTGCAAACTTTTCAGGTTCTTCAAAACCTACAATTGATACAGCCCCTTGTAGAAGAAAATGATCCTCTAAGTGATTTAAATCATCAATTAACTGTGCATTTATTGTTCTCCATTGTTGTTTGTTTATTTCCTCGTTTTTTTGATTATCATTATATCCAGTTGTTTTTGTCTCAATAATCCCCTCTTTGATTATTTTATTGGTATCACTTAACAAAGCCGGTAATCTTTTTTCGCGTATTTCGTCCGAAGAATTATTTATCAGATTTCTTATAATACGGATTCTTTCACGAAAATGAGTTTCTTGTATGTTATCTTTATTGGTAAGATAAGTAACTACTGCATACAATAGCAAAGTATTATTCAGCGAAAAGTTACGTCGTCCTCCTATATTTATTGATCCAAAATCATTACAACAGAGTTTGAATAAGTTTACCTCTTCCGAAAAGAGTTTTACTTTTTGGCTTTCATATTTGTTTTTGGAGAATATCGAAAGGAAGAAATCATTTATAGATTGTATATCGTTTGATTGGTTAATTTGTTTCCAACAATCGAAAGCATTGAATAGATACCTTAGGTTTTTTAATGCATTAGGGTTTTGGTTACTGTAAACCAATTCTTTCAGATCAAAATCATTTTCAACAATATCTATGCTTTGTTCAAAACAGATCATCTCTGTGATGTATCTGTAATATCTCATAAACTCATCGTCAGTAATATCGTCATCACCACGATAGTCCCATAGCATATCTACCCAGTCATTATCCACCTTATGAACAAATTCATTATAGAAGTCGATTGAAACGGTCTTAATCGTTTTTTCAAACTCAGCTTTAAAATGTTCAAATGGAGTAAGAGGTTTACCCCTGGAGTTCATTTTTATATACAAACTATCTGTCAGCCCCATATCTTCAAGTGCTAGAAAGTAAAAGCTGATAGGCGGATTATCTGGGTTTATTAGTTTGTACCATAAGTTTGTTTCTGAATGAAAAATCTGATGAATTTCATCCAACATAACAAGCATGGAGTGAATGGTAGGATCTTTCTCCCATGAAAACATAAACCAATGTTGATCTTTTATCCAATCAGATAGTTTTCTCTGATTAAGATCAGGAGTGCATTTCATCAGATTTTCGCAGAAATGACTCGAACTAAAACGGGTTTTGTAAGTAAATTGTGAAAGAAAACGAATTTCATCCTCTCCAATCTGTTCGTGTTTGGCGATATACCAATGCAAAAGGAATAATGTCGTTAATCGTTGTTGACCATCGAGCGGAATTAATTTTTTATCAGTGATGTTTCCATACACAAAATCCAGTTTAACGGGCTCTGAACATCCAGTTAATGCATCAGAAAGCACTGTCAGAAATTGTTTTCTAATACGCTCTACATCTTTGTTTGTTCTGCCTTGTGCATAATCCCGCTGTATAATTGGAATTTCAATAGAATTGATGCCGTTATTATCAGATGTTTGATCGAATATACTTTTAAAAGTTATCGTTGATGTATTCATAGTTATTCTATTACAGTCAATGGTTGTAGATACTTATTTATAATTCCAGCTTCACCTATCATCGCATTTATATATGCAGTTCTGTCCTGATCACCCCAAAAATGCAACTGTTGATCCTGCGATTCGGTATAATATTTCAAAAAAACACGTCGGGTACAAATTGGAATATACTCTCCTATCTTGTCCATCTCTATTACTTTGTTTCTCTTTACATCAAATGTTGCATTATTCAATGCCGCATTGTCTTCCATACTAAGTAACGCCATATTAGAGATTGAATCAATATAACTTCTGTCTTCTGATTCGGACAATACCTGAAATACCTCTGCAAACAGAGTGTCAAAGTTGACTTTATTGATATTTTCGAAGTTGGCATCTATTCGTTCAATCAAGGTCAGTATTTCTCTGGTATTGTTACGTAATGAAAGAAGATTTTTCAATGATTTTTTATGTAAGTTCAGCCATTCCTGTTGATCTTCTTTTTTATTTAATCCAACTGAGTTTTGCGCATGTATATGCTCCAAACTCCATCCTCTTCGCTTATGTGCTTCAAAGGAATATTTTTCGCCAGTATTCTTCAGAAGTCTAATTGTTTCTACATTGAAAAGTAACAGTAAATTTTCAATTTTGAGTTTGTGGTATTTATTACTGTAGTTTAAATCAAGTAGACTATCAGAAGTAAGTTCAAGTGAATTAGTAATCTTGGCATCGAGCGACGTCTCAAATTCGCTTTTAGATAAACCTTTTGTTTCGTCAATCAATGATCGTAAATTATATCCAACTGTAATAAGATATCCCACTTTATGGTAAATATCCCGCTTTTCAAACCATTCTTTGAGTACGAGATAGTATTCAAGAATTTCTTTCCATATTTCTGTCTTACTTTCTCCCTTCATTCGGCCATTGAAATAATAAAAGGTAAAGAATTTCTCCTTTTCATGAGCCTCTTTATTGGCAATCATATTAAATATAAGCTCTATCCGGGTTGCATATTTTGCTGATGACTCATTAGTGAGAAATGCCCAGAACTCATCATTATGCAATTCCTTTTCAATTGTGTCCCAACTAGTGGCAATTTCTATTTGTTTTTCATTGCTAATATTATCTGAGTCTTTCGATAGAAATAACGCTTTTACCAATTCTGCATTGGTAAGAGGTATTTTCCCGATATTCAAACGGGTAAATAAATCAGTAGAGTCCACATTGTCCGTAACCTCATACCAGATTACTTTTACCTTCTCGCCAAAATACCGATACATATTCATGGCCTTTAATCCAATATCACCCGTTTTCTGATCATTAAACCAAGCTTCAATTTGTTTGTATGCATCGTAAATATGGTAAAAGTCAATATTCTTCTTGGATAGGCTCTCGTCTAAATCCAAAAGAAATTGTCGACTTCTATCTCTGGTTTCGTATTGTAAAGTAAATTTGTTTTTGATAATTGCAGGCATCAGTCCATGCATATATTTCATAATCAAATATATGGTGGTTAATCGCTGTTGGCCATCAATTAATTCGAATTTGTTTTCACCCAAATTCTTTACTACGATAGGTTGTAAACAATAGTTTTGCTCTCCGTTTTCCCAAATATCATTGAGTAACATATCTATTTGTTCTTTTCCCCAGCGATACCCTCTTTGGTATGAAGGTATAAAAAAATCTCCGACAATATCTCCAACTAATTTGGGTTCTAATAAGGCGTTATTTGACATAGTATTCTATCTGATTATTGTGTTAAACTATTTTTTTACTTTTATATCTTCTTATTTTCTTTATATCAGAAAGTTTATTTAAAACACCTCTTTGTTCAAACTCTGAATCCATTTGAATTTGAATTACTTCTACATTCTTTTTCGATCTAATCTCCGCATTAATCTGTATTATCGCAAGAACAGAATCTTTAATATTGTTGCGAGGATATCGATTAATCATTTCATTGATAATATCATCTTTACCATTCATGTCAAAAATTTTAGCATAGAGTTTTAAAACATCATTTATAGGCCCACCAAATTCATATTTTGTTTTATCTACTTCAGGAATATCATTAAAAATAATATTGGGTAAGTCCTCTTTGTTTAGTACGATAACTGTTTGACTTAAAATAGGATGATGTGTTATGTAATCAAAGATTGGAATTCCTTTATAGTTATCTTTAGTCAACCCATCGACTCTTGTTAGGTAAAAATCTAAATGAAAACCAAATGATATAATAATATGTTTCTCATTTGATAAACAAAGCCTATCAATACCTTTGAAAAAATCATCTTCACTAAGTAAATAAGAAATACTTCTCATACGATAAAATATCATTGAAATTGCAATAGACCAATTTCCAATAAACATGTCGGCAAAAAGAGAATCTGTTTCACCATAACTAATATCAGTATTCTCACAATAAGCAAATCTATCTATTGGGCTTATTATACCTCTTAGATTTCGTGTATTATAATTAGTATTGATTTTTTTATCTGTATATAGCTTTCCTTTACTATTTCCAAAAAATGTTTCAATTTTTTCTTTAATTGTAGTTACAAACTTGTCCGTTTGGCCTTTAGATAAAACTTGAGATTTTTTCTGATCTTCAATATTTTTCGCGATGTTATTTTTTGTTTGCTCAAACATCTCTTTTGGTCTTAACATATTGTATTTATCACACCATTCATCACTAAGCGAATCCAGAAAATCTAATCCAATTAATCTTATCAGAATTTTATCATTAAGTAATGTGTCGAACTGTGAATTGAAGTATTCGATATTTTCTAACCAAGTACGTTGTTCGTTAAGTTCTTTTGGTAAAGAAGGTAGTTCAACATCTATATTATTTACAAAGTATTTATGTAAACTATACTGTCTTATTGCTAACAATACTATGTATTGACAAATCCAGCCTCTTATCCTATCACTTGATTCAATACCTTCATTCTCGGGAAAAGGATATCTTGATTCAATGAATAACATTTCCCTTTCATAGCTATTTCTAAATCTAAAATACTGAGTGAATATTTCTGTTGTATCATTAGGAAAAAGCACATATTCAGGTGGTTGAGAATTAGTATATTCAAAAATCCGTTTTATGCAATTATACCTTTTCTTATATAGCAATAAACCGCCTAAGGCGTAATGGAATTCTAAAAACCTACTTCTTTCATTGTCACGTAGATCTATTTCATCCTGATTTATGACTTTGCCATTAAAACATTCGTGAAATATCGGTTTTAGGGAATATTGCATATGATTGAAAGCACTTGACCAATATTGCACTATAGCATCGTCCTTTTTGGTTTGAATTGCAAATAAAAGGTTATACCATATATATCTATAGCTTTCCTCCGAAATTCCCTCGTTTTTAAAGCCTCCCAACAACCACTCCCCACCAATCACAGCATTCTCAATAAATTTAAATTTATAGTTATTGGTTTTTATTAGTTCGTGCATCAACCGATAAGTAGAATTATAATATGCATTGGGGTAAATTATTACAGTGTTATTAGTTTTATCATCATATCTTACAAAACAAGATTGAAAATATTCGTATAAAGTATTAGGAATTTTATCAACTTCATTTTTTATACTCCAGCAAAATATATCAGACAACGTGTTGAAATACTTATATTCGTTGGAGTATTGGGATTGATCATTTAGTTTAATCAAATAGTTGACTATTTCAATTTTGGAGGTATACTTCAACAACTTTCTTATCAAAAAGAAAAAAGAAAGAATGAGACAAATTGTGAATACAGTTACTCCTGTGATAAAATAATCTAAAGTAGTTATCAGTATTTTTATTTTAGCAAAACGACTTATAATAAATAGAAAGAAAACTCCCAAGTCTATATATAGAAATGACTTAAAAAGCTTATATTCAATTTCATTTTTAAAATATGCGACAAGATCAGTTGTACCAACTTTCTCATCAATAGTATTAATTGATTGCAGAATTATTGGATAAGCAACACTTAAGATTGCTACTATTATGTAGAAACTGAAATCTATATCTGGCATATTATATTGAATTTACATTGTTTTTCTTCTCACACCAACCTCACCTTTCCCGTCAGCAACACTTGCATCATACCTGCTTTGAATTCTTTGTATTTATCCCGTTCTTTTTCAAGCTGCGCTATTTCATTGTCCATATCGGTAAGGATTTGAGCAATGGCGGTTTGCTCTTTTTTTTGTGGGCAAAAGATAAGGAGATTACTTACTATTTGTTTGTTTAGATTTAAAACGCTACTACCAGCAGCAATTGATTTGTACTGAGTCAATGTAGATTCAAAGCCCAACATGTAATATAAATAATCGGTATCAAAAGTTTCTTGATAGTTTTGAATTACTAGCCAACCGTCATGAATACAACCATCAACTTTCAAAATATATGGTCTTCCAAAACTCATAGAATTAGACAAAAGGAAATCCCCTTTCTTTACAAATCTTGATCTTAAAACACCTTCTTGTATAATTTTTTCTTCTGTGGATTCGATAAATTTTGCATTAACTCTAACATCTCCAATTTTAATCCAATTTATGCCATTTACATCATTAGTAAGATAGTTTTCAATTGGACGAGGAGAACCACCGCGACTAATATCTGTTACACCACCTAATCTTATAAAAGCCCACTCCCCAGTATACCCGGGCAAGCGTTTCTTACCGGTAAGCAATTGCTGCATGACACCCTGCTTGATTTGTTGCTTTTTGACTATTTTCTTATCCAATGCGGTTATTAATGCATCGGTATCGCTCAGGACGGTGGCAATGGCTGTTTGTTCATTACTAGTTGGAAGAGGTAACAGCACTTGTGGTAAATTGCTTTTCGATACACCATAAACCTTCATTCCTGTTGCTAAGCCAATTAATTGTTTTCTAACATCAGGAACAAGAAACAAATACGCTTTAAATCCATTTTCATATAAATTTGCTTTCCCCCTCATTAGTATTGTGTGAAGACCAGCAATTGCTTTATTATTTCTAATATTCTTTACCTCTATTGATTTACACAAACCAACATAATCCTCTGAAGCATCAGCCATTATTATATCTCCATCTTGAACCAATTTATATCTCAGCGCTTTAGAGTCTGATACCTTAGGTAGCGTATTATGGTCAAAATCTATAAACTCATTATACTTAGTGTGGATATCTCCATAATGAATATAACCAACTATCCCTTCACTATCTAGCTCAGCTCTTGAGTATGTGGCATTATTCAAAAAACGAAAAGAATCATTTATACTTTTCACCTCCCAATCTTCCGGAATCACCCCAATATCAGTCTGTTTATAACCTTGTTTAATTTTTTCCATAGCCTACAGCGCAAAGCCCATTAGAGCCAAATGTTTCTTTACTTTCTCTTCCAAATTTACAATCTGAGCATCGATAACCGATAGGGTTTGTTCATAGCGTTTGGCCAGTTCGCTTACACGGCTTGTCAGGTTTTGACTGATTTGTTGCATTTCGCTTTCCAGAAGGACAGCCAGTGTGGCCATCCATTTGTTCTCAACTACCAATTGTTTGATTTCTGCTTCGGTTAAGTTGTCGTATTTCTTTACCAACATTTCCAGCAATTCGTATTTCAGGGCTTTTTGAACCCGTTTGCCATCGGCTATATCTTCTTTCAGTTTCAGGTATTTTTCCAGTACCTTTATTTCGGCTTTGGCATTTGCTTTGCCTTTCAGGTCGCGGATACGTTTCTTTATAGTACCATCGTTAATAGTATCGTTGGCAAAGTTGCTGCTGTCTAAGTAGTTTTCGGCTTCTTCTTGCAGCAATTCATTCTGCGCCGTTTCGCCTTCGGCTATTTTTTCTTCGGCGGCCAGTATAAGTGCTTTCATCTCGACAAAATATTTATCAATTACCACCGACACAGGCAGCAGGTCGCACATCAGATCTTCGGGCGTAGCAGCTTTTTTCTCTTTCACCTTTTTCAGGTTGCCTTCCTTATCTTTTTTAGCTGCAGGTTGTGGGGTGTACAATTCGGTCTTCCACCCATAAGCAGCTATCATGTAGGCATCATCCTGCATCGTTTCGTTCCAGTAGGTGAGCAATTGCTCGTACACATCGTAAGCCTCCACCAGATAGGTATCGCTGGCAAATTTTTCCAACAACAAATCGCCTAGTTCCTGTATCAGATTTTTGGGTTTGGTTTCGGCATTTATGCCGTACAAAAGTTCTGAAACCTGCACTTTCCACTCTCCGAAGTGGTCTTTGTAGCGTTCGTCCTGTGCTATAAAGTCGGGGTGCTGCTGTACGGTTTCCCTTACTTGTCCGTTTGCACATTGCAGTTTCATATAGCCTTCACGCTGCGTATCGGGAGTAAATAAGGCGTCCTTCAAGCCCGGACAAGCTTCCCAGTAGTATTGCAGCAGTTCAATATCGTACTTGGGCAATCCTCCTTTGAGGTGCGCCTCTATGTCTTGTATGATTTCTGAATCTTCTGATTCGATATAGCGGGGAAGATTCAGATTGTAGTCGTTGCGTACTATTTCTTCCTTCTCCGCAAAGCGGGCAAAATGTAATATGGGTTTTTGCGCTTCCCAGGCATCGGTTATCTTGCGTACATCCTGTTCCCGCAATCGGTTTTTCGGCCCGTCTTTGGCAAATCCTGCTTTGGCATCAATCATAAAAATACCTTTGCGCGTAGCAGCATCTTTCTTATCGAGCACAATAATACAGGCCGGAATTCCTGTGCCGTAAAACAGGTTGGTAGGCAAGCCAATAATGCCTTTGATAATACCTTTCTCCACAATGTTCTTGCGAATTGTCGCTTCGGCATTTCCCCTAAACAATACACCGTGAGGCAGAATGCAAGCACCATGTCCTGTGCGGTTCATGGTGCGGATAATATGCAGTAGAAAAGCATAATCACCATTTTTTTCGGGCGGTACGCCTATTGTAGCATTCCAACGTCCAAAAATATCTTCTTCCTGCGCACTCTTCAACCACGATTTGGTTGAAAAGGGCGGATTAGCCACTACAAAATCGTAAGTTTCCAATACCTTAGAATCATCTTTCGACTTGTGTTGAGGATTATTAATGGTATCTCCCTGTTTTAAATCCACGTCAATTTGCCCATGAAGTATCATGTTCATTTTGGCTAAACCTACCGTTGCATTATCCTTTTCTTGTCCATAAAGCGTTGCGCTGTTTCCATTCTCGGTTTCCGATAAAGCTCTCAATAATAGCGAACCCGAACCGCATGTTGGGTCATAAATCGTGGTTTTTACGCTTTTGGAGTGTTGCAAACCAATCACCTTTGCCATGATACGGCTTACTTCGGCAGGAGTATAAAACTGACCTTTACTTTTACCGCTTTCGCTGGCAAAGTGTTTCATTAGGTATTCATAAGCATCACCCATCAGGTCATCATCGTTGGCGCGGTTCTTTCCGAAATCCAATCCCGAAGATTGGAATACCCCAATCAGATTACTAACTGTATCTACCAGATCTTTATCTTTCCCCAGTTTCTGCTCATCACAGAAATCAGCCACATTGATTACTCCGCTTAAATCATTGGCCTCTGCCAATGCCGACATTTTTTTATTGAGTTCTTCTCCGATATTTTTTTTGCCTTTTAGTGCAATAAAATCATCAAATGTACACCCTTCGGGTATTTCTATCAATGAATCAGGATCGTTCTTATATTTATCGCTTACGTACTTAACAAATAAAATTACCAACACATAATCTTTGTACTGACTGGCATCCATTCCTCCGCGTAATTCATCACAGCTTTTCCATAAAGTGCTGTATAACTCTGATTTTTTAATTGCCATTCTCTTATATTCTCCGCTATTTTCTGAATAATTGTTTGATTGTTTAATAAAAGACACAAAACTACTAAATCATTTTCACATTTATATAATAAAAAACAACAGATTTTATGAACTTAATAACATGTTGTTCAATTGTTGAGTAAATTAATTATTCAATAAATATAAAGCAAAGACAAACAAAAGATTAGCCCATTCAAACTTTTTACTAAACATACCATATCAATAAAGACAGTTACATGAAAATGTAATTTTTTTTGGAGTATATGATTTCCTTGAATTCATAACGAATAATAATACTTTAACAACAACTTCTTTTAAACTTCATTTCAACGTCCGTACTATTAATTTGTATTAAATGGCGTTATCATGAATGAATTAAAAGTATAAATAATCTGTGGTATAAATGTTATTCTCAATAAAAGATTTTTACTTACTAGATAGCGTGTTTCCTATCATTTCAATTAATATTAATCTTAGTTTATATTGCTATATATTAAGAATATAGATACCTATTTAATTTTAAACAGTTACCTTATTTTGGGAATGTAATATCATAAATTAAAACTCTTTTCTCATTAATTTGACCAATCTTTATATAAAATCAAATTCTTTGCATCGATTAATTTAGGTGATTCAAAGAATCTAATTTATTTCAAATTAAAACACCTATTTACGGGCTCTGTAAGAGCTTTAATTTTACAGATGTATAAACTAATGTCCAATCATATTAAATCCCGTGACGACGCTTGTGTTGCGATCATTAGTGTCATTTTCTGTGATGGATATTTTCCTGATGTAAATATCCTCGTTGTATTTTTTTTGGTGTTCTTTTCTTACGTTATGAGAATTTAAAAATGTAGCTATTGGGCTCTGTATTTTAATGATGATTTTTGTTTAATTCTATTCATTCTTAGATTTATTATTTGCTTGTTTATCAACATTGCATGGAATCTTTTTTCAAACTTCGCTCTTGCTATTTCTTTCGTTGTAGGGGTTTTAACTTTGATAGGGGTATTTGTAAGAACCTTTTGTTCATCAACTTTACAATTTAACTATTGCGCTAGCTCTTAAAGTCTTATCGCAATAATTACCTCTTAATTTGACTTCATGTTAATTTATTTAGAGTGTTTAGTTTATTTAGTATACATGATATTTATTGACGAATATATAAAGCAATTAAAATATAAGTGTTATCGATAGAGTAACGCTACTGTTTAAATAATAAAAAAAACTTTTGTTTTGGAGTCTCAATTGCTGAATTGTTTATTTTAGAAGCGAATTGACTAACTAATTCAATCGCAGGATAGAAATAACAAGAAAGATAGCATTGAGACCTTAGGAACTCTCTATGCAGCCGTAAAGAAACTGTAACACTTAGTATGTATTATATTCTTGATTAATAATTGACATATTTGTCCGAACATTACCATAAAATATACTGATTTTAATCGGCTCAATTTTCAGCCGATAGCGTCATTTTAACGTGTAGGAGATTATCAGCACTTTGCTTATTCTCTCTATTTGATGTATAAATAGTTGATGATCTACTTTTGTCTGTATTCCGTTCTTTCTACTTTGATGAATAAATGCCCATACATCAAAAGTGGGGTAACATACAATAAAGAATCTTAAATTTCTACTTCTAAGTTTTGATGAAACTCCTTACAAATACCTTACGGAAATTAAAGGCTTTATTCCTTTTTTGGAAGAAAGTACAGACTATAATCTTAAAGCAATAGTTCTAAAAAAACGCCTTTAGATTTGATCCAAAGGCGTTTTTTTAATTATTTATATTTAAAACAAAATATCCCGTCTCGTTTGTATTCAATTTCCAGCCATCCATTTTAAAAGTATAAACTTCTCCACGTCCGCTCAAATTACTTACTTTGTATTCGTCAGCATTCCGTTTTAAGTTCCACTTTCCCATTGTGAATTTGTATTGTCTGGTATCTTCGAATGATATTATTGGAATTTCCGTTTTACCTAAATATCTTGCAAGTTTCAGTCTCTGAAAACCATCTAAAAGGGATATTTCTGGGTATGTCTTTTCGCCATCTACAATATGAATCAGCATCATGGCAATAGGGGGTATTACCTTTTTTCCTGTTTGAACAAACTCAATCAGATCAAGGGTGAGGTCAATGGTTTGAGGATAAAATATATCTTTTGGGTCTCCCTCGTTACCATCGTACCAAATATCTATCTTCCTTGTTTCAATTTTTGGACTGCAATCTTTGATAAAACCAAAACATGAGTCTCTCAAATTTTCAAAATTCATATTACTTAAATCTAAATCCCAATTTATTTCTAATTCATTCAATATTTTTTTTGCCTCGTATAACCTTTGTTGTGTTACTATGACGGATGTTCTATTTCTAGGTTTTAAATCTAATGCTTCTTCTTCAACTGTTTCAAATTGTATTTTACATTTCGTTTCCATAAATAATTTTTTACGTTTGTTTATTATTATTGTTTTTAAATTTAAACTGAGTTGTCTATATTTTGAAAAAAATCAGGGGAAAATTTCTGCCGTTTAGACACATAGTGCAGAAAATAAAGTCATTAAGGGGGTTGTACCCCATTAGATGTTCTCGTTTTATATATTTTTATTTTTGTTTCCTCCACTGAATGCGCTACAAATGCAAGTGCACCTTTCATGTTTAGTTCTTTCATTCGATACTCTTGTAATGGTTCGGCATTACGTCCGGGTCTTTTTACCTCAACAAAAATCGTTTTCCCATTCTTTATAGCCAACACATCCGGTATACCATTAGTAGAAGTTCCCATTAATTTAGTCACGAAATAGCCATCTGATTTAAGCCATTTAATAATTTTAGATTGGATACTTGATTCTAATATCATAACTTATATTCTTTTAAAAATAATTTCTCTGAATATCGCTTCTTGGTTTTTACAGTTTGGTAAATCCGGCTATTAATATCATCTTTCTGCATTACGAAGTAAACATTCTGCTCTTTCCGGTCAATCGTTGCCATCCGTGCAATCCCCTGCACGAAGTTCTTACCTGAATATCCAAAGGAGTAATAGACTAAAGAATCCGCAGCCTTTAATGAAATTGACTCACTCCCTGCAACCTGTTGTAGAGCGATGTTTTTATCAGATGTATTGAACGTTTCCAAATCTGTAGTGAGACTATCTCCAAACACATCTTTAAGCAGTTCCAACTCTTTTTGAAAAAAGTAGAATATGGCAATCTTTTGATTTGAGAAATAATCTCTGATAAATTCAGCCTTACTTTTATCAAGGATTGTAGAATTTCCACTTTCGAATATTACCGTACCATTAGAAATTTGATGAACTTTACTCATTAACTTTGAAGCTGCATCCCCTAAGACTGTTTCAGTTTTACCTTCCAAAATTCTGTCTCTAAGCAAATGTTTTACCATTTCGCTTGTTCTGTGTTGCATTTCACAAAATAAGACTTTCTGATTAACCGTTGAAGTAAAACCTGCATCAACCTGAGTATATTTAATTAAGTAAGGTTCAATAAATGATAGTATTTTCTTTTCTGCATCCTTCTGTCTACTGAGTGCATTAACCAGTCTATCATCTATTTGCTTCTTTTTTGCTTCATAGTCAGGGTCATTCTTTGATATTTCCCGATATTCTATAGAAAAGTATTTTCTCACAATATCAATACTATTTGAATAGTTTGGAGTTTTCCATGCTCCTCCGGTTTGAAACTCAGTATGTACACACCCCATTATCTTAAACCATTCATGGAAGTTATTGTAATATCTAAATGGACTATAGTTACTTACATAGAAACTATGAAACCATTGTGACACGCTCTCAATTGCAGGCGTTCCAGACAAAAAGATCATAGGTAGATTACCAAACCGTTGTTTTATTGTTTTCGTCACTTTATTCGGCTTAGGAAAAGCACTACAGCGATGATGTTCGTCACTTATGATTAAATCAAAATCATTTTCTATGATTTTATGGATAGATTCATTATTGATGATTACAATTTCAAAATCCGGATTCAATTTATCATAGTCTTCTTGAATTGATTTAATTCCTTCCTTCTTAGTGAGGAACAGAACTTTCTTTGCTCCGTATAAATTTGCAGCATTTAGGGATATTAATGTCTTGCCAACTCTAACTTCAATTGCCAAATAGGCGATTTTTTTTGATCGTAGTAGCTCTACAGTTCGCAGACTTAATTCTATTTGATATTTTCTTAATTCCATTTAAATAAATGTTATTTGGTTGATAATCAGGATTAATGAAAGGGTTTTCTTTTGCTTCATTTTTAACAATGAAAGTTCAAGTTTTAACCATTTCATTAACTGATATATTGTGTTGATTAATAGATAATTAATTTAATGAAAGCGTTTCATGTACATGTTTCACTAATTGCATGAAAGATGAAACACGCTTATATATAAGTAAGCGTGTTTTCATTGCAACGCTTCATCTGATATTTTACTTAATCTGTAAAGTTTAGATTGAGTATCTTTCAAGATATACCCAATCTTTACTAATTTAGATAAGTGCGTTTTTGCCGTTCGTGTTGTGCATCCCATAAGTTCGGAATATTCAATTGTCAAAGCTTCATACTCCATTTGCTTGTCAGGTGCTAATAATCGGCAATAAGAATGCTTCATATTATATTCGTTCACTTCCGCTTTTGTCATCCGTTCGACAAAGCCATTGTAAACAGGAATACCATCTTCATTGATTAAGAAACTAAATTCCTCAAATGGGGCATTTCTCGTTTCCGCCGGAATGACTTTTGTATCTTCACCCTCTTTAATTAGCTGAAATACGGTCTCAGCCTTCCGCTGTGCGTATGAACCTAAGAAGCCTAACATTTGCCCACCGTTTGACTTTCCTGTGTGTAGGATGGATGTGATGTGGCAATCGTAGATGCTAGTTATTCTCATCAATTCTAAAATTAGCATATTACTTTCAGTATCGTCATTGGCTGAATTAGTTAAGTCTAAAAGTCCATCGACAATGGCCCAATCCGGTTTATAAAAATCAATAGCCTGTTTGATGATTCCGATGCGTTCCTCAATACTACATTCACGCAAATGGAAAACTGTTAAATTTGGATTTGACTTAGTCCATCCTAAAAGCTTATAAATTCTCTTTATTTGTTTTAAGGTATGGGATTCAGAACTTTCAGTATCAAAAAGGAGGCACTTACCTTTATTTACACATGTAGTTAATTCAAATGTGCTATTCCCAAAAAAGGATGCAACCAACGCAGCTACAAACATGCTCTTCCGGCTCTTGGGTGCTCCGGATATAACTGAAAGGTTTCCTCTCGAAATTATAAGTTTATCACCCTGCATTAATATCGGAACGGGCTCTACTATTTCACTCGAATAGTCCAAAATATATTTAGTTAAATCGTATTTTTGTACATCCGGTGCTTTTGCTGAAAAATCAATTATTTCTACTTCTTTACTCATGGATGTAAGGCTTTTAAAGGTAAAAGGTAAGGATTTACTTTAGCTCCGTTTCCATCCATATTAATCATCTCAACAAATACCTCCATAGCTCCAACAGTTCCAAATTGTTGATTTGCTCTAGGATTTACAAAACCAATTTTAGGTCGGTCGATATAGTTCTCATCAATTGGCTGATAAATCAATAAACCATTGCATTTATGCAATAGAGATGTATCGAAACATTTCACTGCAAACTTGGAAAATTCGTCATGCTTATAATTGGTTTTTGTAAGCACTATTGGGAAAATATCGTTTTTAAGGAACATTATTTCAGCTTGGACTATCTGATAAGCCACTTTGTTATTCGCAGCTAATAGAGTCTGTAAATAGCTTTCTTTATTGGCTATCAGTTTCCGCATATGCTCTGCTTCTGTACTATCGTAGAAAATTTGTGCGCTCTTATCCATTATCTTCTAAATTTAGAGGTTGCACTTTTAGAAACATTTCCTGTAATATCTACCGTTTTACTCTTTTGATTTTCTACCCATTTAGTAAGATCATCTGTATTAAATGAAATCCGTCTTCCGAATTTAGAAAATGGGATTTCATCTTTCATTGTTAATTTTGAAATCAATGATATTGAACATTTATATCCAATAGATTCTAAAAACTCAATACCTTCCGTCATATCGAGATTTGTTTTTCTTGTTATAATTTTTGTTTTTAAAATTTCATTTATAAATTGTTGAACTTCTTGTTGAACTTTTTTTTTAATTTTCAGATCAAGTTCAATGTCTGATAAAATAATAGCATTCATGTAAATAAAAATTAAATTCTTTTGCTCTCCTTACAACTGGTTAGGATTATAAGGCTTAAGCAATTAATCAGAAATCTAACCAACTTTCTGATTACGTTAATTTGTACTTCAAAACAAAAAAAAAGCCACACTCCCGTATAGGGAATATGGCTCTTAAATTGGCTCTTGTGAAATATGTCTTTAGTTTTTTGTTTTGAACTGGTACAAAGATAGACAATGAATACTATTGAAATCAGGGTCTGAAAAAGTTACGAGTTAAAAGATGTAAATTGCGCTATTCCGAGAAAAAAAAGGAAAAGGTTTTCGGGGTTTAGAATGCTTAATGTCATTGAAAGTTAAAATGGGGTGATGCCACCCCTTTATTGTCTTTAAGGTTGAAGCTTCACTGATATCAAGGACTTGACAATACTATAGGTGTAAAATTATTAATTGTACTTATCGTTTTTTATTTTGTTTGTAAAATATTCTTATTATCATGCTTTTTCAGTAAGCTATTTTTCACAATTCGTTTTCTGTATATTTTCCAAGTCAAAAAATTATTGTAATTAAGACGTTCTTGTTTGTCATAATGTCCAAAATATGATTGAGTTACAGTAGAATCAGAATGACCTAGACTTTCGGCAATGTAGCTTTCAGGAACACGTAATTTTGTTAAAATAGTGGCATAGCTATGTCTGGCATTATAAGTGCTAATATCAGGCAGTTCTAGAGCCTTTGTGACTAACTTGATTTTTTTGTTTGTAAGGCGAATCACGTTGTAAATTTCTTTCTTGAATTCCATTTCTGTTTTGTAATTATTTAAGAACGGAAAAATATAATTTGATTTTGTTGGAATATTCCCCCACTTTTCAATGATGAATTGCATAGTTGGTAGTATTGGGGCTATAATTTCAATTTTGTTCTTAGTAGTGTCCATTGTTTTTTTTCGATAAAAATATATTTCACCATCTTTTATATCTGAATTTTTAAATCGTAATATATCGCCAAAATTAGCGCCATTACAATAAAAAGAGAATATCCATAAATCACGGCTTAACTCGATTGTTTTGCTTGGACATTTATATTCATATATTTTTTTGACGTCTTCCAATGTTAAAGACAGTTCACGACCTTCACCGCTTGGTATTTCAAATTTTCCTTTGTCTTTTTTTCCAAATGGATAAGAAGCTGCATTGATTATATTACTGTCCTTAGCTTCGTTAATAATAGCCCTTAAAGTCCGTAAATATATTCCGATAGTTGCATATCTTATCGGCTTGGCAACCAAAAAAGCTTGAAATTTTTCCAGCCATTTAGGAGTAATATCTGAAAAAAGAATAGTTTTACTATTATAATTTTCAATTGATTGTAAAGTACAACGATAAATACTTGCATTTCCTATCTTATCAATATCAATAAGTCGTTGAATTTTTGCTTTAAAAGCCTGTTTCACATCTTCGCTTACAGATTTACTTAACCGTACGTTTAGCAAATCGAAAGAAAATATACCATTATCGACAAGGTCTTTCACTTGTTTATGAATTGTCTTTGTATAATAGTCTTGGAACGTATCCCTATATGCTTTAATCTCTTTCTTCCGAGAATCGTTATTTAGTAAATTCCATTCAACTAAATTTAAAGATACTCCGGTGCTGTAATATATTTGTTTTCTTTGGTATGTGATACGCCATCGAACAGGACAAATGTCTTTAGGGTCTTTTTTGCGAACGTCTCTGATAAGTGATAATGAAACTCCATTTGATGTATAGGTATCCATAACTTGATTTTTATAAATGACTGAACATACAGATCACATACAAAGATACGGAAACTATATTGAATAATGAAACATAATGACGAATTAAAAACTATCTTTGTAAAAGATATTCAGGTATTTATATCATTTATGAAAAGTACTGAAAAGTGCTGAATTTAGACGTGCTCAGCTTCCCAAGCTGAGGGTCACGAGTTCGAGTCTCGCTTACCGCTCTAGGAAATAAATTTTTAAAAGGATGTCTTACAAAGGCATCCTTTTTTGTTTTTTTTACTTTCAAATAAAGTAATCACTTCCTGTTTCCTGAGCATTTTCCCGATAAATTAACAATAGGAACAAAGCATCCAAATCATCTCTCCATTCTGAATCATTTCGGTTGAATTTAAATTATTGAAACCATTTAAAACAGAGTGTTTATCCGCTCGCCATAAAATAGTTAACTTATTTTGTTGAATCTATTTGTTAACACAATAAAATTTAATATATTTGACCGATTTTTTAAACTTAACTGATTATTTGCCTAAAAGGGATAAGTATGTGGAAGGATTTCTTCTATTTTACCAGAGGTCAACGAACCGGCATCATT
>Ga0302271_10001217_pt1 | contig 25086 bp, 15 predicted proteins | sample III_Bog_N1_1_FD_198767 | JGI IMG/M metagenome (GOLD analysis project Ga0302271, IMG submission 198767) | Peat permafrost microbial communities from Stordalen Mire near Abisko, Sweden - III_Bog_N1_1 | ecosystem: Environmental > Terrestrial > Soil > Wetlands > Peat | place: Sweden: Abisko... | reverse complement strand
ATTGTGACAGCTAAGAGAAATTAAAATAAGAATATCCATAGAACTCGCCAGTAGACGATGTTGAGTCTAGGCATTTATGCTAAAATGCAGTCGATTGAATTGATGACTGTCACTACGGGATCACCAATTTGAATGAATTATAAGTATTCAGGAAGAGATACCTCTAACTCAGCTAGAATGATGATTAATTGTAAGTAGTTCATGAAAATTTTAGATAAAGTTGTAAATTCATAGAAAATAGCACTTCTACCCATTCTCACACATCGCAGCTAAATCAATGTAATTGCGATGATTTTCTAACTAATCGTGGTGTAGTTCTGCCACACGAGAACTAGCACGTAGGCAAGGATGGCTATGATGAAAATTACTAATAAAACATAGTTCATCGGCATTTGAGAGCAGTTCTAGCAGGAAGAATCAGCGAATCGGGCATATGAGTCGCCCCAGAGTTTGCCGTAGTTATCACAGGATTAGCATAATGGCCCAATGGAGCCTTTTCCACAGAGCTATTTGCTGAGTGGTTCTTCAGCTTTACAATTCATAGTGAGTTTCAAGCAGGGATAGATCTACTCGGAAGTATCATTTTCTCTCCAGAATCCATTTTTCAGATGGATTTAATTAGTCTCGCATTTCGCAGCAGAATTAGGACAAATATTGCAAGTTACCTTATTTGGTTAGTCCAAGATTGGCTACTCAAAGGAATACTTCCCATCTGGACAACTAAAGCATTGGTAGATCTAATTGACTGGTGAATACACTTCTCCAATCTCACACAAGCGGCTTTGAACATGAATCTTGAATTACATTTCCTAATAAAAAATAATTTTATGCGGTTTGATTATTGACAAAAAAACTCGATTTATTGAAAATAAAAATGAAAGAACAATTGAAAAACTTGCTTAAAATGATTTCTTACTTAAGCTTCTAATTCAGAATCTTTCTCATTAACATAAGGATATTTAAGTGAGGACTTCAGCAAAAGAGTCTCATTAGCAGAAGGGTTTATGTAGAGATTCAAGTTGATATCAAACTAATGAGTGGACTAATTCAAAGAAATCTACACTGATGGGATAAACACCTGCTGATTCGGATTTAAATGCAATGCTAAATGGTACTTGGATACTTCCTCTATCACATCTTTGTGTGTCTCGCTCGTGTAGTTAGCAAATCTTATTTAGTTGTTTTCGTTATCCAAAATAACCAAGGAGAGATCTTTTAAAAAATCTCCACTTTTATAATTCTGAATTTCAATTTAATTCAACTCCCTGCTGTTGCTGCTAGTACTACTGTCTATTTCCTAGATACTCTACAGTCCATCAGAGCTCACTACTACTAATGGGTAGAGTCCAACATTCTTCCCATAAATAAACCCTTGATTATCTAAGTACACATTCCCGATATTCTAATATGAATGAAAGAATTTCGGAAAGAAATCCTAAGAAATTAATCTAATTGCTCCTCCAATCATCGCATAATTTCCTTAAAAAATGCAATTCTCAAAAGCGACATCTGAATTCAAGAGATAGATTGCTCCACCTGAATGCTACGGTGATGAATTCCTCAAGAACTTGCAATCTTTAAAATAATTCTGGATTCCATCTGAATACAGCACATTTATTGCTCCGCCATGGGAAGATTTAGCTGTATTATTGACGAACGTGCAGTTTTCGAGAATTAATTTGTTGATTGTGAGAAATTTCAAGACTCCAGCTGCAAACATCTCTGCAGTGTTGTTGCTGAAATGCGAATGAAATATTTCAACGAGAGGTATCGAGTTAAACGATAGTAGCCCATATATTTCTTCTTTGTAGTTGAAAATTGAGTTAGAATTGCCAGTGAAGTTCATGTTTGAAAATGATACTTTCTTTGTCGCAGAAATGGAGAAATCAACTTTAGTATTTGAAATTGAGGTTAAATCCTGAGCGAAAATGATATCTGAAATCAACTTAATTGCTGGATTGTAAGTAGAAGCCAGCTTTAAGGCTGTCATTATTGTGGAAGATATGTACATCATAGTTAAATTCAGAATGTTCGATTAAAAGGTAATCAGTTATGCATATTTTATATTGAAATTATCAATAGTAAAATTTCTAATTGCAATGTTACTTGCGTCAATGCTAATCATCGAGATAGAAGAATCCTATTAGCTAATTGATTCCGTTTGAGTTGGTGTATCTCCTAAGAGTAAGCTCATTTGAGGAGAAAAGGAATTAGATAGAATATTTTTATAAGAGAATCTAACTTTTGTGATTTTCAGATCATTTAAAACGACATTTTAACTGACTGTATTTACATTGTTATTTTTGAAAGTTTAAACGTTAAAAAGCAAGCAGTCCTTCACTTCAGAGATCAACAATCTTTCAATTGTAAGATCCTGCACGCCTTTGAAATCTAAAAGGAAAGCAGGCACAGTGGATCCACCTGAGCAAGTCACATTTGTGATTGTTAGATTGCGAATAATAACCTTTCCAATTTGAATAAAAGTCAAGAATCCAGCGTCGTTCAGAGTGATACCATTGAAAGTTAGATTATTTATCTCAATTGTATTGATTTTCATGAAAAACATGATTTGCTAGTAGTAGTAGTGTCTCTTAATAATAGTTACATTCTCAGCAGTGATATTCTCAAAATATACCTTGTTGCAGTTGATAAACGAAATCATTGATGAAAAATCTTTGATTACCATTCCAGAAATGGTTATTTTAGTCAATGAAACTAGCTAATTAGATTTCCAATAAGAGTTAAATGATGTGAAGACATATTACTTCTCAATAGTGTTTGCTTCTTCTATCAGTTCATTTTAGTCAGAAATAATTTCACTTGCTAATCTAACTTCACTAGGATTTTCTTATTATTTGTTCTCTGATTCAGTCAAAATATTCATTAGATCATAAGGGTAGTCAGCGATTACCGATGAATCTAAGGACAATGTCGCAGGGGCAAAGTCTAGCATATGCATTTAGATATATCCAATAGAATGGATTGAGAGTTAATACCCTAAATTATCGTTTTCAAATATCGCATCTTCCATGAAAAACGTTAAATATCCTGAGAAGATCTTATTTGGAACAAGAATAGCGCTGTCATTAGGTGTTCTAACCCATTGGAAATGAAAGGTTTTTATGTGAAAGTTCTCTCCTGTATTTTTGGAGTAAATTGATTAGGGGTAGATTTTCATGATCGCACTTTTAGCGATTCCTTCTGCTCGAAAGAACTGGTATCGACTTTTCTTTATATAAAATAAAAAAGACTCTGTTCTATTGGAGTATTTCATGATAAAGTGCTTAATATTGTAGGTTTAATATGGAGTAACAGAGTTTAATGCTTAGATCGTTTCTAATCGATTGAGGAATAATTTGGAAACCATCAAATCTTCAGTTATACTGAAGGATATCGCGCATTCCATGTTCGCCTTCTGTTCGGCGGTATTTAGGGGAAATTAAATAGCAAAAGCACCTTCGGAGGACACGCCTTCTATCTAAGCAAGGTAGGTATTTGGGAAAAAGTTCTAAGTTGAATTTTAGAATTAGTAAAATAGAATATGCGCATTTGTGAGTGGTAAAGAATTGGCTATGAAATAGAGGTTCTGAGATAGGTTTGGAGGGAGGAAAACTAGCGTGTAGATATGGATATCAGTAGTGATAATGAAAATATCATTGTTGAGAGGGTAAACAGAGCGAATATCACCTTTGATCTAGGGATCGGAGATAAACGCTCGGAGCTTCATCTCAGTGGAGTAGATGATCTAAATATACATATTTCCATAAAAAATGTAGATATCAAGATTGGAGTTGACTAAGAGGAGTGTTTTATCACTGGTTGGTTTGAAAATGTTCGATTTATGAGTTTTAAATGAAAAAGATATTGGTGATCCTGAAGTTTCGTGTAGATACGTGAAATAAATAAAAGCTGAGTCAGAAGAGAAGAAGATTAAGCGCTACCTTGAAGCATCGAAGAAACACTATTCAGATTTAATTCCATCAAGGGTTATTATGTCGTTTGGTAGCTCTAAAGTTGATACTGTTTAACCTTGGAGATTCACAGAATTTAAGATATTATATTTCACTGCTATTATAGCAGATTCGCTGTCAACTAAGTTGATAAATGTGCTTGAAGTGAAAAACCTCTTCATTTGAGAGAAGATCTGAAGATAGTTTGGATTATTACTTGGTTCAGACAATACGATTTAAAAGGATTCTAAATTTAAAGTTATTAAACTACCATCTGAAAATCCAATAATTAGGACACTCTTTTCCTTTGAAGGTGTCAAGAAAAAATAATAGGAAATCGCACCTTGATCAGAAGAAATATGAAATATTATCGAGTAGGCGTTGTCAAGTATGCTAAAGATGCAAATATCACTGTTCTCAGATAGGAATAGGAATTTTTCAGAGCTAATCTCAGATGGAGCAGCAATTACTTTGGTAATAAAGGTATTTTCCATAGAATATGTTGAGATTATCTCTAACTCATGAGAAAATATCATAACAACATTCTTCTTAACGATTACAACAGTTTGCTTTGACAGAAAGAAAAATTTATCCAGCGATTCTTATTCTCCTGTTTCGTCAAATAACTAAAGGGTCTTGAAAATATCTGATCCTTTCACACCAAGCAAAAGATGAGATTGGGTAATGTAGTAGATTCTGTGAGATTTAAAGGGTTCAGTAGTTGAGGCTGCTATTGGTGGAATATTAGGTAAAATAACAAGAGGGCTGTTTGTTTCTTGGACAAATTCTAATAATGGCTAGGAAACGTCAAATTATTAAGATAATTCGCAAGTTCCACAAGGTAAAAAACTAACTTTTTCTCCTAAAGAATGCAAAATGTTTGGCTCCTTTGAGTCATCTAAATTCTGTTGAAAAGATTTTGAAATAGCAGAATTCAAGTTATTAGATTCATTGAGAGAATCCAAATCTGATCTAGCGTAGTTATGCGCAATTGGAAGAATAAAAGGTTGGTATCGAAACGGCATTTTCTTAATCTCTTGATTAATGAAAAAGACATGCTCGATATTGAAAAATCTTATTCCTTGCTTGCCATAAGATAAGATATAATTATTGAAGTAAAGATAAAAATCGCTTATCGAGTAATTATCTTCCTTAATCAAATATCTAAGGGTGCCGTCTGCTAAGGAATGGATCCGAATTGAATTATCACAGCGAATAATAATAGCCTAATATTTTGCTACGATTCTAGCGCTCACTTGATTCAAAAAGCTTGTTCCTGTGTAACCAGATGTCGTAGGCAGATATTCAGCAATTGACAAGGAGAAAAACGGAACTGTGCTTTTAGAGCTATCTGTTGAAGAAGTGAAATCGTAGATATTCAGGACTTTATCAGAAGAGAGAACGCAGATTTGTTTGTTTTGGAAATCTGCGTGAAGTATTTTAAATGATAGTTTGTAGTCGATGTAGATGATTTTCTAGAATGAAGGAAGGTTAACTACGATGATTTACAGTGATGCAGGGATACTGACAATGCCAATAGATTTGTCGCTAGATATAGCTACAAGGTTATTTTGATAAGAAATATTGTTGAAATAACCTAATTCTGGGAATTTTACAGTCAATAATGCCAATGATTTTGGATCAAGGATGATAACCGATTATAGCCCTTCTAAGGCAATAAGAAAGTAATTTTCGCTAGAAATGACTTCATACACGTTTAATTATGTGAGTTGTAGTGAGATTTATTAAGTAACTTCACCTGTATTTAAGTCAAATCTAAAAATACAATTTTTGTTCTAGATATACAAGATTTACTGTGATTCCAAGAATGACCATTTGTATTGATATCCATCAGTGTCAATAGTTTATTGATATTAGACAGCATAGCTAGTTAGATTGTAGAAGTTGATTGAAATTGTAGAACCATTTTGAATCTCATAAATTAGTAATCTTGAGGAATATCCCAAAACAAGAAATCTTGTAAAATCACGTATTTCTGCAATAGGAGTGCCTAACGAAGGTAAAGTAAAGAACTAAATGACTTAATTACTCCATAATAGAATAATTTACTTGGTATCCTCATAAAAATAAGCATCTAAAATGATAGAATCACCAGCTTCATCAGAGCTCATTTCGTACTCAAACAGAATCTACTCTTTTTTCTAAAGAGTTATTTTTCTCAACCCAATAGCAAAACTTGCATAATCGAAGAATATTATTTAATTTACCTCAAAATCCGTTGGCATTTCCGATATTTTTAATTTTCTTTAAAGCGGGAAAAACACTGCATTATTAGAATACATCCTGTTGATAATGCAAATTCCGTTGTTTTTATCATACTGTCTGACTGCAGCACAATCCTCAGGGAGATCAATCATTTTTAGTAGTTTTTTCTATGAATATGATTGTGATGTTGCTTTTATGTAGATTTACGTAAGATCTTACCTCGAAATGACTAGGAACACATCTCCTTCGGCTGATTTGAAGGATAATAAGTTCACTGTTTTGGGCATGTTTTCAAAATATTAAACTGATTTTTCTGCTAAATCTATCACGCATAGAATCGATTCACTAGCTGATTTCATAACATAGAAGTTTTCAGAAACTAGATACTCTTCATAGTGGAGAGTTTTTAGCTAGCCTGGACAGAGATAGGTAATTTTGAAGAGGATATTCCCAAATTCGTCCCATTGATATTAAGTAAGTTCATTGTCACCTGAGGGAAATATAGCATTTAGAAGAAGTATATTTGAGGACTATGTTGTGAAGAAGACTTAATCTAGTCTCTCAATGAATGCATCGGAGGTGTCCAATGTGAAAATAACCGTTTGAGTCTGCAAGTTAAACAGTAAAATTTGAATTTCTAGTTTTAAAACTTGAATTAAATTATCGAAGTAATATGATTCTGAGTATAATTCAGTTGTATGAATTGGAAAGGTATCTAAGAGCTCACCAATTGAGCTGTATTTACTAACTAAATCACTATTGTCAACTATGAAAAAGTATTTGATTGGTTTTTTCAGTGTGGAATACCAAGATGAAGCAGACAACGAAATATCAGTAACTTACAGAGTAGCTAAATTCAAGATAGTTAGAACTTAAGAGTTTGAGGCGCTCTAGAAGCATTCTACTGCAAAAGAAGCATTATCCGAGAAGTTAATCCTAGGACAGATTATTCCATGTTTGTAGTTATTCATTGTAAAAACTATTTGATGAGTTTTAAGATCAAGCACACTTAGGAGAGTAGTTTACATGATAACGAGTAATTGATATTCCTTAAGATATTAAGTTTCTTAAATCTTTCCGTTGTATGGGTTGAATTTTCGATAGAAAGAGTTCGCTCCTGAATGTCCAAAGAAAGATCTCCACGCAATAGAATATGGATGGATAAAAAGAAGAAATTGTTGATTTTGACCATTGCTGTTAATGATAATGTCATAGACATCGTAGATGATATTAATCTGCTATGGCAGTATGCATTTCGAGGAATCTTAAATTGGAATCAAAAGAGGATTGCTGAGGATACTTTTCACTATTTATTCATGAGAAGAAGATAATTCAGAAGCTGATACAAGATTCAAATAATAAATAGTGTACTAATCGTAAAAAATGAGAATATCTTGATAAACTAAGATTCCTTGAAGAGACGTAGAATATGACTAAACTAGAGGGATTGTGGAGAATTCAGTGAAAGAACCTACTTTATCGAGAGAAATAACTCTGATAACTGATTTTACATCGACAAGTAAAACTAGATTTTCTATAAAACTATAAGCTAATACATCTGTGAATTAACCTAAAACAGATATTTAGTTCATTCCATTTGAGCAATCTAAGAGATAAAGATAACGATCGGAAGGCGAGAAATATGCCAGAACATTTTAAGGTTAAATTAATTCAAGATTTCCAAAATATATATCCTTGTCAAGTTGAATAATAGATTCCTCCAGACAGTTGAAATCATCTTAGCTTGTGATATTCTCAGCTGTGACTGTGCAATATAGAATCCTTGCTGTGTCTTAGAAAATCACTTGCTCCTTATCGATAGCTAGGATTCTTTGAAAATTTAAGAAACTTTTACTGCCATCAAATGGGATTACTGTTAAACTTTAATTTGATTCGTCAGTGTAGAATAGCAGTAGACAAAGGATGTCATTTTAGTTAAATGCAGCATGCACAACGAGATTACGTTCTTTCCAGTAGATTCCGCTGTCAACTTGTAGTAGATTTTCAGGTATAAGATCATATCTCCAAATTCTACCAGTTATCATATCAATCTTCTCAATTAGTTTCGAATCACTAGCAATAATGATCTAACTGGAGAGTAATACATTTTATCGATCTTGAAGACCACGAAAATAGCCCTTTGCCTAGCAAACAAAGGAAGGAATTTAGATGAATTAAAACAGATTATTTTAATAAAATTTCAGACGGTTGCAAGGGATTTTATTATTTCCTTCTCCGCTTATTTAAAAAGTCTTTTTTTTTTGGAGAAAACCTCCTTGATAATTCCTCTTGAATGAGCAAAAGTTTACCCTAAAATTTTTAATTATCTATTTTGTCTTTTTTGTTCCTCCCTTTTTCACTTCTTCTTAAAAAATTATTGAAGATATTTATTAACAGAATATTTAAGATTATTAACTTTAATTTTCTTGTTGACTAAAATAACCTCCTTTTTTTCCGCACAAAATCAAATGATTGCTTACTTCTGCTACGACTGTTTCACTGAGATCATTGAGAGAGTACTTTACTACTTGCTGAACAGAGTTAAAACAATACATGTGCGTTTCATCAGCTTGCAGGATCGAACAATCAAGCAACTGATATGCATGTTCAAGAGTGTGCGCCATAATAAGCAAGAAACTAGGGAGCCCAAATAAGTTTATGTTTGTAGTTCCAATAGCAATAAGAAACTTTCCATTGGGATGCAGTAGAATTTTGATAATTTTAGATATTGAACAGATATTCTGAATGGTATTGATTTTAGGACAATCCACATTTTAAATACACATATTCTTCGATCTCATTTAGTTTTCATTGCATTTCTCAACACAATTCCCAGAAATCTCATCGAAAAGAAGAGGAAAACACTCTTTCAAGCAGTATTTCTTTGACTCATCGAAGGTATATTCATCTTGACATTTGTTACAGGCTTTTTTATTATCTGTTTCATTTCTACAATCCTAGCAAAATCGAATCGAACATTGTTTGCATTAACGCATAAGTGAATCAGCTCTGTAACCTTCTTGACAAGTTTGTTCACAGTATGTACTGTTTATGTTGTCTGCTTAAACTGTAAAATAATACCTTTCATTGCAAGATGAACACTTTACATATGAATTTTCTAAAAAACATTATTCACAATTTTCAGGGCATTTTTCGCATGCTGCACTACTATTTAAGAACTCTAGAGGGCCACATAGATCATAAGTGATACCTTAAACTGGTAGCTGTTAGTTTATAGTGTATCCTAGGAGAAAAACCAAGAATTTAATAGCCATCAATACATTTTTAGTATGTAAATTCATAGATGATAAATCCTCTTCTTTTTTTACCTTATTCTTATTGTAGTGTAATTCACTGTATTTTTTGCACTATACTTTAAATAAACCCAAAAATTCTTGATTTACCTGCAAAATGAATTAAATGATTCTGATGTAATCCTATTTTAAATTGTGAAAAAAACTCATTTGATTTGTTACTTTGTTAATTTGAACTATTGGATATTTTTGTTATTGTTATTTTACTCGATTTTGTGTAAAATCTTTTGCATTTCTTTCTAAAATAAAAGCTTGATAATAAAAACTATTAGCAGAAACTTAAAGAGTCTGGGAGTTATTTGAGAACAAATAAGAGTATTTGTGTTAGATTATCGAATTTAATCACTTTTTGTGAGAATTGTTTTTTTTGTAAAATAAAAAACAATCCTGGGTATTTTTTTAAAAAATGAGTGAAATATGTGATTATCTGCCTAATTAATCAACAAATAATGCAATTAAAGTGTAATTCTCTTTGATAATTCTTTAAAAGACAATATCAACAACAAAAAAATATTAAATTAAAGGATGTTTGACTTTAGCCAATCAGCCTATTTTACACTATGAAAGGAATAGTATGCTCAGGAGAATATGATCGACCGTTGAAGGAAAAGGGTAAGGTTAAAAACAAAACTTTTATGTAAAATAAGGCAATAATAAAGGCAACAAGAATATGTAACACTATTATTTTTTTTTCACTCACGAATTGAAGAGTTAGCTTATTTATTTGAAAGAGCATTAGAATTTTGAAATGTTATCTCGACTTTATGTGTCTCTGAACTCAAAGAATTTGGCCGTCCTTTCTTCTATTCGTTCGTTGTTGATGGCTTATTGAGTGTCTTCGTCAGCGATAGGAGATGCTGCTGGTTGAACTGTTGAGCACTTTTGAGAACTTTTCGTTGATTTGTGCTCAAGCGATTCCCAGTATTTCGATTAACGGTTTTTCTGGCTGGAAAGAGGGGGAAAATAATAAAGGTAAAAAAATAATAAATTAATATTAATAAAAAGATTATTTCTTTTGATGTGTGAATTCGATACCTTCTAAGGAATCTTATTCAGCAACTTAAGCCGAGTGGATACCGATAAGTTTGTTGAATGCTGGGTCGTCAATGCCAGAAGGAGCAATATCACTACTGTTGACCATGAAATTGCTATTGTTGTTGTTGCTTCCTGTTGGATTGGTGTTGTAAAAGCTGTTATGATTTGAATTTGCAGCATTTTAACTGCTATTGTTGTAATTCAAGGAATTATTGTTATTATGGATGAAATCATTTGCTGATCTCTACTGATTCGCATTTATAGTTAAGCTAGCTGGATTAATGCTATTATTATTCTAGTTCATCTTCGTACCCGTGCTAGCATAGATATTGTTAGGTTTTTAATTACTATTGTGTTCTTTATTACTCATAAATGAATTATTATTGTTAATTGAAGGTTCCATTTTACTGCTGATGCTATTACTTTTGTTATGATTATTCTAGCGATGATTCTAAGAACCAGATGCAGCAGCAGAAAATGGAGCTTATTAGTTGGCAGCAGAATTATTTGTATGATTATTTTATTTGACTTTCCCATCAGCATACAACGGAAGCAGTGATGATCTCGTTTATGAATTACTTCTGTAATAGCTCTATGCACTAGGATTACTGTTATTCATCACATCATTACTTGGATTACTACTTTAATTCGATGGCTATTTGCTTTCAGTTTTGATTCTATTTTAAACTTAATTCTTAAATACAATCCCTGGTGTGTTTTCCAAAAGTTCATTGATGCCAGCAGTCGCAATAGAATCCCATGCATTCATGATAACAGACAAGCAACTCTTAAGCAGATCACTCTTGTCTATGATTAATTATCTGTATGCTATTTTGCATGGATGAATTCGACGATCTGTACCAACAACAGTGTCCAACACTAAACCTGTTTGTTTTTTTATTTTTTTTAGAAAAATAAATGTTAAAAAGAATCAAACTGTTGTTGGGTGAACGTAATTTGATTTTACCATCGATATGGGAGAAGAACTTAGCGGGGAATGAGCTAACACTATTCTCTATTGGTAGGTTGTATGCTTGCCTTTGATCGATTTCATAATTCAACTGAAGCACTGTGTGGATTTGAGAAGCTTCCGTTAACGAAGATGTGAGTAAGCAGAGATATTTCGTGATTTTATTGAGATTATCCTTGTCTTTTATGAGCTTCTTGATCTAAGCTAGAGCGTACTCTTAATGCGTTGTGTTATCAGATGACATAGTTATGATTTTACTTCCCATTCGTTCCACTTTCTCGCTCATTGCTTCATGCTCCAATCGCATTTACTCTAAAGCTGCCTGCATTTCACCGCGCAAACTAGATAAAAAGGGAGCAATTATTGGGTTAGGAAAAGAGAGAAGATGAAAATAGAAGAAAAAGCTAAAAAGAAGAGTGAATTTTTTGGGGATAGGTTTGGTTTTCTTTTAAATGTGCAAAATGTCTTACTCTCCGATTTTAGCAATATCTGCAGTGAATCCTTTGATTGTGTTTTCTGACATAACGCAGCTAGCTAATTCAGTTCTCACAGACCGCATGATTTAAAGCTAAGTGTTTTCCAACATCATATTAAATTCCTCACGTAAATTCCCTACGTTTTTACGTAACTCTCCATCAAACTACGCAGAACTTACATAATCTAGAAGAGCCTTCGCAATAAGATCTTCAATCCTATTCTCGTTGACAGATGATTTCCCACTTTCAAAATTAGAATTATAAACCTCCCCTCGCTGCTTATTACTGTCGTCTCCGTTAGGATCATTAGTCCTTTTCTAATCTTATTAACCATTTTCACTATTGTTCATATTCGATTTAAAAATCTATTCTTTCAAAACCTTTTTGAGTTCCTTAATCTAATCACCGATATCTGCTCTCAGAGACTCCGCTAATTAGCTTGTTTTCTCCTCTACTAGGCCACTGATCTACTTACGTGTTTCAGTCAACGTTTATTCCAACCTAAGAGAGTCCTTCCTCATAGCTTATTTCATTTCATTGAGATTATTTCCTTGTTATGTTGATACTCCGTCTAGATTTTCAAATTATTTCTTGAGAACCTTCAGTTACGTTGAACTTTCTTATAACTGTGCTTTAACTTCAATGAGTTAAGATTCACTACCTCTTCGAACTTCTCCTAGTTGTACAAAAATACCTCGCAGATCGTTTTTACATTGCTATGAATTTGATTGTAATTCTTAAATCAATGTTGTGTGCTGATTTAATTGTGTCGTCGAAGAGCTCACAACTCTTTAGATATCTTTTTTGAGTTCATCCACACTCGAAACAAGAACTCTCTCGCTTCTGTCAGTGTACTGCTCGAACTCAGAGCGATCTTGTTTTTCATCTACAAACCGATACAGTTCTTCAATTTTCTTTTTGAGATCTTCCCTCTCAAATTTATACACATCCACAGCGGTTTACAGCTCCTCGAAGACTTATTTGTATTGTTCCATGCTTTTTTAGGATATCACGAACTCAGCTTTCATCTGTTATGGCAAAATTAGAATTGATTCTTTTATGAAAAATGACTTTACTTGTGAGAACTCATTTTAGACTGATGTAAAACTGGAGAAGTAATCTTTGATAATGGACGTCATTTTATCTTGATATTCCCCTTTTGCATCAATCACTCTTGCGTTCACCTTCCCTAATTCTTCTTATAGTCTCTCGTTAGTCAAAGTCTAATAGGCAAGTAATCAGGGGAAATAAATCAATAGCTAGCATTAAAAAGCCATAATTCTTGTTTAATCTACCATTTGATTTAGCTGGTCTGTTTTGAATGCTAGTGCTTCTTTGACTTCTAGGATTTCTTGATGTATCTCTTTCATTTCTTGTTTATTCAACCCTTGGTTGATGATTTACTCACTCTCAATAGTCGCTGTTCGCATTAGAAGTTTATCGATTTCGTTGAATCGTATTTTCGTTTTTTCATTAAGAATCTCATAGATTTCCGTACAGCGATCGAATTTTTTCACATTATTCTCTAATTCAGCAGAGAACTGCTCTACTGTTTTCGTGCATTCCTCCGTTCTAAAGGTAAACAAGAAAACACATTCAGAAAATTTAATGAATTGGTGAATTTTGGATGTATATTTTTGCTGCACTTGCGGAGAGTCGGTTCGATGATTTCTGAGATGAGTTGCCGTATTTTAGTTTCTAAATTGAAATTCTTGAGAGATTGTTCTTCGAGTTCATTTCCAGCTGTGCTCGCAGCAGTGGTAGATGGTTAAAGCATTGTTTATGCTTTCATTAATGTTTAGTTGATGTTCATGGAAAGAAGATAAGATCAACTTTTAAACGCTTTTCGATAAGAATTTCCCTTAAATCTTGAACAATCAATTTCTAATTTCAAGATTGTGGTACCAAACAAAAGTTAATTTAAGGTTGTTTAAAGAAAATACTTATCTCTAAAAAATCCAATCAAACCAACTAGGTTTATTATTGTTATTAACTGCTATCTTCAAGTTGAAAAATAGTTAACCAATCAATTAAAAAGAGCTACTTTTGAATGGGAAATTGTTTCAAAAAAATGCACAAACAGGAAAAAAGAAAAGAAAAAACACAAACTTCAAAAAATATTTACTGATCTCAGTCATTTTATGTGCATAAATAAGAATAATTATTGCTCTTTGCAGTAATGATTCTCAAATCATACTTCAAACCCCTTCATTGTCCTGAAACTTTTAAGGGAATTTTATTATCCTACAAACTCATCTTCCCAGTTATATTTCTCGTTCTCCTGGCTGACAAATTTTTCTCTGATTCCTACATACTCTTCTCCACCATCAGATTGATACTCGCTGACTTTGAGAGCATTTTATTTATGGCAGAAACAAAGTCTGACACCTATTGGATTCCTGATCCTTCTCCTCCTTGTGTAACTTGATTTTTCGTCTTGATTGGAAATAACTCAGAGATTGCTTTTTAGTGATAAATAACCTATTAGTTTTATTATTCTTATGATTTCTATTTCTCAGTTGGAGTAGTCTTGAACTGTGAGAATCTATTCTCTTTTTTTGTTGCAATCAAAATAACAAAAAACCATTTTTTTCGAGTTGAAAAATATCCCAGATAATTCAAGAATTATTATTAAAAAACAAGATTTTACCTTATGTAGATAAATGATAATACTATTGTTGTTATTGCTATTATGCAGCAGCATTAAATGAATCAAGATAATGCCCACCTTAGGATTATGAATAGACATGTTTTCTTTTCAATAAACCAGTAGGTAAAGTTTCTTCATTTTATTAGTCTCCATATGATTACTATGTTTCTCTAGTCTATGAAGATTCCTTAGTCTCTTTTGTAGTGATTTACATCTAAAACTCGTTCTCCTGCTATTCCTCTAAGCGACCGAATGAAGTCAAATTATAAGGTTACTATCTTGATTTAGCTTAACTAAACTCAGGAGATAACATCTGATTTTATGAGATAATATCATTCTACCCTAAAGGACTCTAAGATTTATTCATAATGGCTTTTTTCAGCAATTCCTTCAAGTCTAACGGGCTATGATTGTTTAATTTATCGCCCTAACTAGAAGGATTATGATCCGTGTTATGCTCGTCTGTTACACTATCTCTGTTGATTAGCATATTTGTAAAATGAAAAAGTGGAATAAGAGAAGTTAAATTTTCAATAAAACAAAATCTCTTTGTACCCGCATTTGATAAGTGAAATAGGTGATCGTATTGGTGCTAGATTCTTACTGCTTTTTGTGATACTACGTAATTCCTGGAATTAAGGTGATCCTGAACGAGGAGAAAAGCGATTAGCCATATTATTCTCTGAGACATTATCTAAAGACATCCCCATGTCAAGCTACTATTCCTTAATGTTTCTCTCGATGTGATTTCCTATGTTCATGATCAATTCATTCTTTCTTTATTGAATACTACTGCTTTATTAACCTTCAGGAGTACTACTATTTTTACTATTATTCACTTATTAAATCTATGAGGATTTCTGTTGGTTAAGTGCAGGCATAGCTAGCAATGTTGGTGTAGCTGCTAGCTAGATTTAACTTTACACTAAACTATTGAAATTTTGATTATTCTGCTGACTCTGAAACATCGAATTGTTGCCGAAGAAATACTATTAACTAGCATTATTGTTGTTTGAGTTGATCATCTGCTGTGCTAGATTGAGATTATTTCCACCATTGAGCTGTCTGTAGAGTATAGAATTCGATCTCTTAGTGAAATCAATACTTTATGTTGATGGTTGTTTGTGTAGAATGCCATTTCCATTCGTCGGAGTATTCAAACATCTACTGTCTGTGAGTCCATTATGCATGGAGATATCATCTGCTAACTTACGTATTTCTTGATTCTACTCCTTAATCAGTTTCTCTGCCATGGATTTCTTAGATTTCTACAAGATTATCTCTTCGATGATCTTATCAGCAATCGATTCAGCTTTTTACCTAGATTTAACTTATCTCTCTAGCATCCATTACAATGGAGACATATTATCAATAAACTTCTAAGAAACTGCAATGTCAATATTTTCTTTCTCAAGAATCGCTGTGTAATGCGTCTTTCCTCCCTTTTTGTTTAGAATTTCAAAATTTCAACTGTTGAAAATATTCATTCAAAAGGATCCAAAAAATCTTGAGAGAGAGAGAGTAGCAATATCTTATTTGTGGCCAACCCTTTCTCAGAAAATCTAAAAAAGAATATGCCAAATTAATTCTTAAAAAGCTACTGTTGTAGTAACAAAAAATTATTGCGCTAAGAAGAATGATACTTTTTGAGTTATGTAGAGAATCCCTGATGTCTCTTAGAACTAGCGAGTCTTGCTGTTGCGGATTACAATTGAAATTGGATTTGGCTACATGGCGATATGTTACACTTATATTTTATCAACGCAGCTATTAATTTTCGTTGGTTGATTTTGTTCTTTGGAATTCTCATGTGGGGAGAGGGGTTATTTTTAATTATTTGTGAGTTTCTCAAGAAAAAGAGGAGAAAATATTCTTTTTAAAAAGTAGGTTGGCAGACAATCGATTTTAAATAGCCATAGTAAATCTTCAAAAATGTAATAACTCTAATAAGTTAATAAAACTCTTGGAAGATAAAGAATAGCGAAAAGTTTATTGCTAAATGGAATTGCAGTTATCATCAGAAGAAATGAAGAATAATTTTTTATTTTGTAAGATATCTGTTCTTCAATTATTATTTAAAAACAACAAAACTTGGAGTCTAAATGCGTTTATTTTTGAGAGGGAGTACTATTACTATCACTAAGGATAAAAAGGAATAACGATGTATTGCTCAGCCAGGAAAGTATGATTTCATGGTTTTTCAGCTGAATAAAAGAGTTGATTTGAAGAATAAAATCTATGTAATAATTGTTTGCAAAAAAAAAATAAAGAAAAAGCAACGGAAACAACAATAAATTCTGTTGTTTCTATTTTGTTTTTAAGCATTGAAAAATATATTGAACTATCAGCATTAGCTTGTAAACCCAATCAAGTTGATAATCTTTTAAAAAATGTTTGTTCCATTCAGTATCCTGATACCAATAGCTTGATAATTGAATCTAAAACATGATATTCTCCTTATTTATTTTGCCTATTTTTAACCAAAACACGAGCTACGTGCAGAAAGTTCCAAACTAAGAACTAAATTAAATGAAATAGTCATCGATTTCTTTCTTGTTTTTAGATTTTTTTTAATATTCTTTGTTGAATTCTCATATTTTTTACCAAACAAGATAACAAAGTAAAAAGTTAAATAGCGTAAATCTTTGACGTTTTCTTAAATAATAAGTTTCTTTTGTTATCTTTTCAAGTAATTTTAAGGGGGATACTTGGGGAAGTTTAAGGAAAGAACGAATTTTCCAATTTAAGAAAATAATAAGAAATTAATGATTTATTTTTTTATTTCTGTTTCTTTTTTTCTTTCATTTTCGCAATTAAAAAAAAATTATAAACTTCTGCCCATCTTTACTAAATAAAAGCTAGATAAAAGCACATTCTAGTCAAGGAAGCATTATGTATTTTCAAAGCAATTCTACATAAAGAAGGCCACTTTTTTTTTTGGAGTAGCTTGCTTGTTCAAGTTTTAATAGACGCAGAATGATGCGTACAAGACAGCTTTTATTGTTCAAACAAATCAGTTATTGAGGAGATTGATATCAGGGACTTCACGGTCATCATATGAATTGTTATCGAAAGCACCATTATCGAGATAGTCATCAGCTCTGCCCTTGAAAGAGTCATCTTGATTGTCGACATTGGAACCATAGAGATCAATGACTTCCTTGAAGATGCTAATTTCGTCATTAAAGTCAGCTTGCTTTTTGTTGAAGACATCAGTCTAGTTTTGGAGATCCTAGACGGCAGCGGTGTGTTGTCCGACGAGGACAGCTTCTTCACTTCTGCATTAGTCAACATTGGCTTAGTTAGCAGCAACTTCAGCTTCGAGTTTAACGATTTTCTATTGGACTTGGATGAGATCTCTTTGGTAGATCTGGATCTCTTGTTCGAGCTTAAGTTTGAAATCGGCGGCAGCAATGTTAGAAGCGACCTCGTCTTCTTGAGCTTAAGCAATCTTAGCCTTGATGGTGGCTTCAAGACTGTCAAGTATTTCGAGGAGTTCCTTCTAGACTTGAGACCATCCCTTTCTGGTGCCATTCTCGAAGTTGTCAAGAGCAAGATCTGCTTAGTTGTTATCAACGTGACCAGAGCCGATTTCGTCAGCTAATAAAAATGGAAAAAACATATTGTAAGAAAAACAATTTCATTGCAAAATGTATGAAATAATGCTACTTTTTTGTAAAAAACAGATAAAATAAGCTATTTATTGGTTCTTTTGTAGTAAGGAAGGTAACTAAATAATTAAACTTCCCCTGGTTAATGAGAACGATTTGAATTTTTATTGGGCAATGTTTTAGTTGTATTAAAAAGTTGAAAAATCTCTGTTCGAAAAAATATTCTTTTTAAATCAAAAATCTCTTACAAGAACGTCCTTAGACATCAGTGTTGGTTTCAACGCCGTATTCAGCAGAGTTAACGTACTGTTTTTCAAGTTCAACAAGTTCATTGTAGTCTCCTCTCTTGTAGACTTGGAGGAAAGAGTTGAGCTTGTGCATGAAGGCCTTGCGCTGAGCGAGATCGAAGGATTCCTTTCCTTGAATTTGAATTCTGAGGAAAGCAACAAGTTTCAAAGCAATCTTGTCGTTCTTGAGACCTTCAATGTAGTTGCCGTTCTGAGCACAACGCTTTTCGAGCAAGGAAGCGATCTAATTGATGTTAGAAGTGATTCTTACTTCCAACCATTTACCAAAGTTTTATGCGTCCAAAAGTCTCTTTTGAGAATCGGCAAGAACACCATCGAGATTAGCACATTCTTCACCCTTAGCGGCAACTGAATCAGCTAGGGAAGCGACATTTTGTTCAAGGATAGGTTTCTTCACAGCCCAGTTAGCTTCGAGCTCAGCGAGATTCTTCTCAGAATCGTTTAAGAGATCTCCAAGGAGGTTAGCGGCTTAGTCAATGTTGAAAGTTGGTTAATCGTCAGCTTGGACGACAACGCCCAAAGCGAGAACTGCAAAAAGAACTGCTACAACGCTGTTTCTCATCACCTTTTTTATTTGCTTTTTTTGTTTTTTTTCTTGTTTTTTTATTCTTTATGACTCCCACTCTGTGTCCCGTTTTTTAATTTATTTCAAGCCTTTGTCCCTTTCCTTTATTAGCTCTTTATCTGCCTTTGTTAGGAGAAAATCAAACGATTTTTCCTTCCTTCCCCCTATCTGCCTTCACCTTCAAAAAAACAAACAGACAAACCAGTTTATGCGTTTTTTAAAAACCCTTGAAAACACCTTCATACTAGAATGCTTTTGTTGTTGTAAAGAAAAACGAATATCCTATTTTTGTTTGTCTTATTTTGAAAGTTTCTTTGATGCTTTTTTGCAGATAATTTCAAGCCAAACTTGAGAAATATTTACATGTTCGTATAATAATTTATTATTTTGAAAAAAAATCTCCTTACAGAAATGTATTTTTCCTTAGTTTTGAATTCACAAATGACTTTCAGCAAAATACAAACGAGTTAAGCTTAGTCGTTTGCTTTATTAAATGATTATAGCCTCAAAGGAGTTTTAATTTGTACTAATTTTTTTGAAATTTTATAAAGTTTTAAAGCTCTTCCTTAACTAGATCAGCTCTCTTTTTCTTTCATTTTTACCTGAAAAATGTATTTTTTATCAATGTTAAAATTAATATTTTAATATTTGAATTCTTAAAATAGATTTCTAAGCCATTTTCATGTTCATTTTCCCCACAAACCTGCCTGAAATCAATGTAAATGTAGCTATTTTGCCAATTCAGTAATATTTAAATGCTTTATTAATACTTTTAGACAATAAACTTTTCTGACATAACAAAGCATGCACAACGTTCTAATATTTTTCTCAAAATAAACTATTTGATAAACTAACTACATTTTCAGTAACGAATAATATCTTATCTTTCAAAAAATGATAATAATATAATAATAATTTAGTAAAAGTACTAGCAGAAAGTGTACCAAAAACAGATTTCTTCATCATTCCTTTTGGTTGCCAAGCATAATGAACCGCTAGTAGTTATTTCTTTGGAAAGCTATTTTAATCTAGTTTTTTTTTCCTTCACTTTTTGGTCATTTATTTCCAATAGAAAATGTTGTATTGTGTTTCGAGTAAGCTCTTTTTCCTTATTTCATGCTTTAAGATGCCTTCAGAAGGAGACTGTCCGAAGAACCAAATAATCTCTAGAAATTTGCTCTATTTAGCACTAAAACTCTGCAATTTGCCTGCATTGGGAAATAAAGTTTAACAAATCTTGAGGTTTAGATTAGGTAATTAAATTTTTAAAACTTCAAGTATTTTAAATAACAAAAGAGATAAACAAAAGCAAGACAGCATTGTTTGCCCTAAAAAATGAATTCCCTTACGTTTGATTAGAATGTGAACGGGCTATTTTGATTTTTAAGAAGTGCTCCTTCAGGGAAAGTATTCCCCTACTTAAATGATGCTACGATATCTGTGTCACCTATTTTCAAAACATAAGAAAAATTATTCCCTGAAGCAATCAACTCTCCCTCACCTGTAGCTTGCTCTTTAGAAGCTAGAATCTCTCCTTCTTCCACCATAAACACATTTTCGCAAGCATCACCCTGTTAAAATAATTTAGGTGTTTGTAATTTCAATCTTCAATTTATTATAATTATTTTGATTATTTTATTTAATTTTAATTTTCTCCAAAACAACCATATTAATACCTATTTCAGAATAATTGTGCCTTTAGGTATATGCCTCAATTCTATTGCATCGATTAATCTGATCCTTTCTTAGTTGTTGAGTGCAAAAAGAGGCTCGACATTTGTAAGAAAAGTTGTGAGAATCGTGTTGCTCCTAGCTTAATAAATTTCTTTTAAAATCGTTGCCAGAGTGTGTCTATGCAAAATAAAAACCTAGGAATCTTAAGTTGCTACCACGTGATCTTTTGCAATCTAAGAATGCAGCACACCACTTTCGAAAAGTAGATTTATTATATTTGTGGATGCTTTTTTGAGCTCATTTGCTGAGGGAGTATTATTTGCGATTGATGAAGTCGAAACAGGAGCAGCAAATGATGTAAATGTCTTAGTGACATCACCATTACTTTAGATCACTTGTAATTCCCCGTTTTCTAATATGTACATGCCCTCAACATCATCACCAGCATTCAATAATCTTTCACCTTTCCTGCATTAAATTTGTCTGTGAAAAAGGCATTTATTTTTGAAATATTTTTACTTGACCAAAATAGGCTGCATGGAGAAAGCAAGATTTTCTTATTAATCCTTCGATAGACCTTCAAATAAGAAAAATACTCCTAGCTACTTCTATTACATCGCTTTCCAGATATTCCACCTCTTTTCTCTAGCTTTTGGATCTTTAGCTTTTGGTTTAAGTGCGGCAGAAATATTTTTTCCCAAAGGTTCAGATGAAATGGCTGCTCTCCTCTTGGATATAGTTTTATTAAGATGCAGAGGAGCAATCATTTCATGGGATTCTCCTTCAAGTTGTAGTTGCTCTTCTTCTGAAGACTGACTGTCTTCCTCATCTGATTGCGCTTTGGGTTTGTTCAGCTTAGACATGAAAGCAAGACATGCAAAAATATAAATATTTAGAAGTTTTTTGGTCATTTTTGGGATATTTATCAGCAAAGTATTTATTATGATATTATTTACCACAAACGCAGATTTAGTTAAACCTTACTTAGGCGCAGGATTGAAGTCATTTCTGTTTTCTCTCAGCCAACCTATCATGTATTCAACCTTTAAGATATACAACAATGATTAGTTCGCGCATATGCATAAAATTTGCATAAAAAAAATAACAAGATTGAGAAAACTCAACAAGAGTCAGGACCAACAGCAAAGAGCCATTTCAAGTTTGTTTTTACCAGATCATCCGGTTTGCTGACTAGAAGATCAGAAACGATTCTCTAGAAAATAGGATGAACTCTTTCTGCAATATATCCTTTATTATTGCTATCGTCCATAATTAAGTTTGTCAGAGAATCAAATGACTTGATTAAATATGAGATTGGGTGATATTTTAGGGTGAAAAATATTCCCAAAAAAATATCATCAAAATAATAGTATTTATTTAAAACATAATTGATAAATTGAGTTTTAATTAACAAGAAAAAAAATAAAAGTTAATGAAAATATGATTGTTGAGGTTGCGTAAATAGCTGGGAGAGATTATTAATCAAACTAAATTGTTCCTTTGATTTTGAGAAATCCCCTATTTATTTTATGAACTAAGAAATGGGAAAAATAAAACTAAAACTTGTTTTGTCTTGCTTTGCCTTTGCTTTTCATTATTTTTCTTTTTATTTTTTTGAAGAATAGATCCTTATTTGCCATTAGAAAGCAAATTTATAAGTTTTACAAATTAGTTCCACTTTCCTTAACATAAATTCTATTGATTCTCGATTGGTTCAATTTGTCATTTTAAGGATACTTTAAAGAATAATTACTGATTATCTTAGCTCGTTTTTTTGTCTTTGGAATGAGATTGAAAATGTAGGAGAACTTTTTATCTGCATTACTGAAATAAGGTACATGGCTAACTGCTCAATAAAAAATAATTTACCTTTTGTTTTTTTAATAATTAATTAATGACAGTATTTTTTAAGAAAAATAGGTTATTTTAATTCTAAATAAATAACTGCTAATACTTATTTAACTCATACTTACACAAAATAGTTATTAATTTATTGTTTTTGCCGGGTATCTTTGAAAGAAATAGGATTGCTAAGGAGGTATTAACGATTCAACTAGACTCTTTAACAAATTTAAACCAATAAAATTCAAGAAATCAAAATCAAAAAAAAACAACTGTTAAATAAATCAAAGATTACATTTCCGAAATGTTACGTCTCGACAATAATAAGTATCTTCACATGATATACAATAAATCTGTATATCTTCAAGAATGCTTACGAAAATATTACTATGCAGAAATCGAAGAAGAAGAAGGAGATGACAATGAAGAAGGTAATGATGAAGATAAATGGGGTCGCCTACAAAAAAAATGCAAAACAGAAGCTCAGCAATCTAATAACGCAGTCTATGCAGAATTGAAATTGCATAAGGCACATGATATCTACATATTTGAGAAAGATGCTAACCCTACAATCCAGCATTTGACTCACAACGAAGAATACATTCCATATCCTCATCGATCAACTCTAATTTAGGCAATTTCCAAGGCCATGCTTTATCAAGAAGAAAAGAATCTCGTTGACTACCATCCAACTTTAGACTAGCTCACCGGAGAGCTCAAGTAGGCTGTGGAGAATGAAATTAAAGCCCCACAGGAAATCGTAGCAAGGATTAGAAATATCATTCACTAATCAACCTAATCCTATCACAAGGATCTCTGCTCGATTGAGTCACAATAAAAAATCGAAAAATACTTTGAAAAAATGAGTTCCAGATAATAATAAAATGATCAATGGGGACAAAAATCTAAACTCTCTCCATCTCATTTCCTGTGGCTTCCTGCAAGGTTTGTATTTGATGCTAAAACTGAATAATACTAGTGTAAGGGGAAGATGTTTGAGCATCTTGAGGATTGGCCTGGGATGGGTGAGCTGAAAAATGAAGTCAGTGCTCTTGTCACTTATTTCGCACCAGCTCTGAAAAATATTCACGCGCATTTCAAGGATCTCTCTTATGTGCTTTCAAACAGATAGAGTTACTAAGGGCCTGATTAACACATTGAAATCAAGAACAAAGTGAATTTCGATACTGAAATTCGAGCGATTGTGAAAATCGCTGAGATTGAAATCAAACCGCATTCAGTTTATTCTGGGTAGTGGCATATTGAAGGTTTCTCTTCCGATAATGTTATGTACACCTGCCTGTATATCATTGAGCAAGACGAGAAGCTAGTTGATGGGGCTATCAAATTCAAGCGAGCAGTACGAAATGATGATGCTCCTCCTGGTGGTGAAAATCAAGCACAATGTGCTCATAGTTACTGTCCTAACTACACTTATCTGTGCGATCCTAATAAGCTGATCCCTCTTGGTTCTCTCGATATCAAAGAGAATCTTATGATTGTCTTCCCAAACTAAAATATTCATAAAGTGAAGGGGATCACTAATAACACTGACGTTCCTCTCAAGAGAAAGGTCGTTGCTTTGTTTGTGGTTAATCACGTAGACTAGCCTTTCACATTGAATGATCTTAAGCTGACAGCACCACTTTCAGAAATAAAGAACCATAGGCTGAAGGACATGTATGAGCGCTCTAAAAACAAGCAGACAGACACTTAGGCGTTCAATTATTGTGAGCATTGATTGAGAGAGATAGCTTGAGAGAGAAAAAAGAATATTGCCAAAATTATTTTAGATTATGTCACAGAAGAGTGTTGTTTTTTTGTAATTTCTGTAATTATACAATAATATGGTTTTAAATGATAAAAATTTAATTAAATACTCTTAATATTTTGTCATTCTTGCCTCCAAGAAGAACATTGATTAACAATTTAATAAAAACTCAAGAAAATTTAACAATATTAAGTAAAGAGAAAATAGTTGAATCTGCTTTTCAATCCAACATGTGGAATCAAGAAAACTTTCTTTCATAAGTAATAGCTGTCATAGGTCCAATAACCTCAGGATCGAGTAGTAATTCAAGAAATTTAACTAGCCCTTCCTTAGTCTAACGTGCTGGATCAACGGATCAATGCTAAAAGATTGATCTCTTCATCAATGTGTTAACAGAGAGGGAAAAGCTGTGGACTGGCGTACCCTTAGTAGAGAATACCTTGCTATTTCTAACTCCACCAATCATCTCTCTATCATAAACCCTCCTAAAAACCCCTATTATCAAACCTGTGTCAGAAATATTAATATCATATCCCCTAATAATATTTCAAGAATATTTAAGCCAAAATTTATAAGAGATTTTTCATTTTTACGTTACTGGCTCACTACTTGAGATAGAATCACAAAATCACTCAATGATCCAAAAATATTAAAGTAAAACATAATTTATGGGATTTTTCATTTTTTGCGATAC
>Ga0302271_10001216_pt1 | contig 25117 bp, 13 predicted proteins | sample III_Bog_N1_1_FD_198767 | JGI IMG/M metagenome (GOLD analysis project Ga0302271, IMG submission 198767) | Peat permafrost microbial communities from Stordalen Mire near Abisko, Sweden - III_Bog_N1_1 | ecosystem: Environmental > Terrestrial > Soil > Wetlands > Peat | place: Sweden: Abisko... | reverse complement strand
TTTAAAATAAACAACCCCCCCCCCCCCCCCCCCCCCACAAGATAACTTCTAAAAGAAGCAAACCTATTGATATTTTCAAAATTAAAACAAAAAGAAATATATAGTTCCTTTCCCCCCTTTAAATCCTCAGTCATAAATTATCTTGTTTAGTCTTCATTTCCAGAATAAATCATTCCTACCAAAAACAAGAATAATAATATTATTATTACAAACAAAAAGGAATTAATCATTGCAAGATGACAAAGAAGATCTTTTCTTATTCTGCACCTGGCAAGACAATCCTAAGTGGTGAGCATTCTGTGGTGTACTCGAAGAATGCGTTAGTCATGGCGATTGATTTACGCACTTTCTGTAAAGTCGAGTTGTTTGAAGACGAAGAAGGACACATGCCATCGGAATATTTCTTCTCTGTGACAAACTTGCAAGATACTCCTACCTTCTTGGGAGCAGTAAGCTTAAAAAATAGAATGTATATTGCCGCTGTTTAAATAATAGAAAATATCCAAACAATCAGAATCAAGACGAAGTTGAAGGCATTCTAAAAGCACTAATTGAGACTAAAGGTGATGTGGAGTTCTCATAATTGCATGCGAAATTCAACCATGTCCACGAGAAGCTCTTAATCATCATCTATGTGTTTTTGAGCGTTTTCTTGAAAGTTGGAAGAAGCTAAGAAGTCAATAATGCAGACAAAGATTTATTTGATATTTTCAAATAGCAGTTCTTTAAAAATAAGAATCAAAAAATGAATGTCTCTGTGAAAGTCACCATTCACTCAACACTTCCAATCTCCAAGGGGTTAGGTTCATCTGCTAGTTTCTTCGCTGCGTTGACTGCTTCTTTCAGAAAACTTGCTGTGTATGTGCTAAACATTTCCGAGTAATCCCATAATAGCAGTCTCAATTTGATAAATTCCTGCGCTTACCATTTTGAAAAGATCTACCATGGCACACCTTCTGGAATTGATAATCACGTAGCAACATATGGTGGAATGCTAGTGTATAACAAGCAAAAATAAGAAACTCTTAATGTGAGTAAATTTCCATTCAAAATAGTCTTGATAGACAGTGGAGTGCCTAAGAGTACAAAACGCGCTGTTGGAAGAGTTAGAGAGTTGTATGATGATCAGACACTTCAAAACATTGGAAAAGATGTGGTTTCTTTGATTTCAAATGTCACTGATTAACTTGTAGCGTTACTTAAAGCAGCAAGCAATGGACCGCAGAATTAAGCACAATTCAATAACTAAAACTTCAATACCTTAATAAGTTCTAATTAGAGCCTACTAAGAATGCTTGATCTCAGCCATCCAAACATCGAATTCATTATGGCGTAGAAGAAAAACAAATATTTTTTTTGGAAGAGAAAGAAAAAATTGATAATAAATGCGTGTTTTTTCTTTTCTATGGGTTGATAGGATATGCATGAAACATGAAGTACCTGCGAAGATTACAGGTGCTGGATAAGGAGGATACTGTATTGCGTTCATTCCTGAGAGTTTAGGATCAGATAAGGAGAAATAATTCGAGAATGTAAGTCGGAAGGGCAGGGGGGAGGGAAGGAAAAGACAAAAGATATTTTTTGAAATAATTTGTGCATTTCAAACTGTGTCAAAATCTAATATTTGTGTTATTGTGATTTTTCAAGGAATTGATAAAGTCTGGATACAGTTTGATCTCTGCTGATCTTTCAATAGAAGGAGTGAGAGAAGAGAAACAAGATCATTAATTTACCTCTCCTAGCCTTTGAAAGGTCAGATTATGAATTATAAAAATGAAGCCATTTATGCTTGTAAATTAAACCTATTTAAAATGACAATTGTAAAATGTAAACATTGAACTACCTCTTCTTCTTTTGCTGAAGTGAATACTATGACAGATAGCAATAATATAAGTCTTTTTATTTCAAATCCTTCTTATACGAAGCTTTTAAGAGCAAATGTTGCAAGCTTAGTGACTGATTAAAAGATTCTAATTGAAATTGCCAGAAACAATAAGTATTTTCTAAAAGAAACAAAACAACAAAAAAGAAAAATGTTGAGAAGATAGGTAGCAATTATAGGAGCAGGCCCTGTTGGGTTAGCTGCTAGCATGTACATGGAGAAAATGGGAGTGAGTTATGCTCTGATAGAGAGGAACAAGCAGTTCATCAGTCATCCTGCTGCTCATCTTATCAACTTAAGATCCATGGAGACATTGTCCGAAATCATGTGCAAGAATGATACCCACAGATTGCATGAGCTCATTTATAAGAAATGTGAAGATATCAACTACTTCAGGTACTAAAAGCAAACTTCATAAGAGTTTTACTGTCGAATCAATTTATTGTGTTGAGAGGGATATTTTCATTATTGTAAAAAGAATCAATATTAGAATTCAAATTTCCAATTCCTTCTTTTGATAGTTTGATAACTTTGCTCATTCTTCTCTTATTTTCTTTCCATTTCTCCATGAAACCCCCTTAGGTACTACAGATACTAGCGTAGGCTCTGCGACAAGAACAGCGTGTTTTGTGTAGATGACCATTTTGCACCTAACCCAGATGCGAAACAACAAGAAATCCTTACTCAGCATGCATTCGCTCGATATGTGCATCTGCCTTAGCCTCATTTCGTTGAGATCCTTAAAGACAACATCAAACAAAATGAGAATATCTTTCTAGGTCATTAAGTCCTTTCATTCTAGAACAACAAAGACTCCGTTTATCTAAAACTGCGAGATTCAGAAGGAAAAGAAAAAGAAATGCAAACAGATTATCTGCTAGCTTGCGATGGCAAGCATTCTATGATACGCAACACGCTTGGGATTGGATTAGTTGGAACGCCGTATCTTTAGACGTTCTTGAATATCTATTTTCACTCCCCGAAATTAGCTAAATTACTTGATGATCAAAACGAAAACGCAATGCTCCATTTTATCTACAATAGCAATATCATAGCTTGTCTCGTCAATCACTCCAAAAGAGAAGGCATGTTTGTCATGTAAATCCCTGTTTGCTTGCCGTATGATAACTTCATGGGACTGGAATAAGCTCAAAAAGACACCGCAGCTAAAAAAATGATTCTCGATATGCTGGAGCCATCTTTCTAGTCATAAATCGACGATATTGATTTGAAAAGCACTGGGCTTTGGAAACTTTCCTCAGAAGTTATCGAGCGATATTACTAAGGTAGAGTGATATTCGCTGGTGATTCCGCACATGCCTTCCCACCAGCTGGAGGTAACAGATATGCAATTATGATAATTATCCCCCCCTCCTAAGATGTTAGTTTTTGTATGTAGGTTTCGGGATGAACACAGGACTACAAGAGATTCACTGTCTATCACATAAGTTCAAGTAGATTCTAAAGAGTCCAGAATCTGCTCCCAAGCTGCTTGAAGATTACAACAAAGAAAGAAAACAGTTTGTCACTGAAATCTTGAATACAGCTAATAAATATTATAAAGTGTCTCTAAATATTGCGAAACATCTTGGACTCAACGTAGAGAACTACTTTTCGTTTAAGAAGGCTCTGGATATTGCACAGCCCTTTGTCCCTCCTCAATTGACTAATCTCATATGGAAATATGGAGTTAAAGTAAAGAAAAAAAAGAAAAAGAGAAAACGAACAAATATTTATTTCTTCTCCATTTATTTTCCCCTTAATCTTCTTTTCATTTCTTACATTGATTGCCCTGGATGACATAAACTCTTGAAATATAGGCCGGAAGCTATCCAGTTGAGCTATAAAACATGGAAAAAGCCAGAGCTATTTTGAAATAGCCAGGAAACACTGTACCTCTTATCTTCTACAAAGAAGACACCGAATTCAAGTATGATAATGGGTTTATTGGAAAAGGGTCAACTCAGGAAGATGCTTCCATGAGTGGCTTGCTACTTCCTCACATAATTATCAAACTCGAAGGAGATTAACAATAACTTGCATTAAGACAACTCCCAGAGTACGCTCTGTCTAATCAAAACAACACTGCTAAACCAAACGAAGTGATTTACTCTGACAAACAGAATCCGTCTCCATCGAAGAATCTCATTATGGTAGCGTTGCTCTAAGGAAACATTGATAAACAGCAATTCGAAACATTCATCAACAGACTTGATGAATTATATGTAAAACCAGATGAGATAGTAGGAATAGTTCTCGATGAGAATAATTGTTCGGAGCAAGATAGAAAGAGATTATTCAGTGCACCAAATCAATTTATACTTGTCAGAAGTGATGCGCATATCTTTGGAAGATACACACTTTGAAGATAGGTAGAGCGTAGCATCAGGATTGCTATTGATCTTTGTGACTTTTGTGTGTGTTGCATATTAACTATTATTTGAGAGAGAATCAAAATAGAAAGTTAGTTTTTGTTGTAAATACCAAACTCTATTACAATTTGCTGTTGTTTATCTTCTCAACAGATAATAATACAAAGGGATTGCTTATAATTAACTGAATTTTAACTGGAGAATTACCAATACAAAATGAACAGATAAGCAAATCAAAAATAGGCTAACATATATTTAAAATGCCTTTTGAAGATAAAACAATTCGGAATAGGATTAGCATACTCTTTTATGCATTTATAAAATAACTAATCATAAACAAACACTCATACACGCAATTAAAAATAAGATTTTATTATTTATTCAAGCATTTCATCAAATCTAAACTAAAAACACATAAAAACATCGAACCTGCAAAAAATCAGAAAAAATCCTGGTTATTTTGCTCAATCAAGTAGATATCTTAAAGAAAAAGAAAAGCTGAACAGATAAGACAAAAGTAGTTTAGAGCAATTTGACAATCAACGAGATGAACTTACTCTCTGTAGAATAGTAAGAATTCAAAATTCAATTCATTGTTAGTGTGATAAAACAGTTGATTTTGTTGTATTTCATAGTCCAGAGTTAAATGAAGCATTTGGATATCCTTCTTTTGAGAAATTCATACTGAATTCAGCTGATAATAAGGATGATCTTTATGGACTCATCCGTTCCTTAGAGCTAACTGAACTTGGGATACGCTTCAATGCCTGGCGGATTATGCTTGGAGTGTTCTCATCTTCAAGCTCAGATCAAGAAAAGAAAGATGCTGTCTAAGCAGGTAGAAAGGAATATCTAGAACTTTAGGAAAAGTACTGTCGATCTCAAACTTAGAGTGCAGATACTTAAAAGAAAGAAAAACCTGTTTTCAATCCTCTAGCAAAGAACCCATTAGCAACTGTAAGAAAATGAGCAAAAACAAATTGAATCAATAACAAGAATTGTTCCAGATGAAGTGATTTTTTGAAAAAACTATCTTTACAAAAATGTAAAAGAAACAATAATGGTTTTCCTTGGGTTTTATTATTAAAGGGGGGAAACAATTTCAAACAGACAGAGGATGCAGACTTAAAGAGAGAAATATAAAATGATGTCGATAGGACTTATTAAGATCATGCAGTATTTACAAATGCAACGGTGAAGTAGATTCTCTCCAATGTGCTCTTTGTTTTCTGCAAAAAGAATGCTGATGTGTCCTATAAACAAGGTAAGACATAGGATTAGAGAGAATGAAGAAAATTAGACACGCAAACACACGTCGCGCATGCTTTTTTAGTTGTTTTCTTATTTATTTGTGATTGTTTTTCCAAGGAATGAATGAAGTTGCAGCATCGTTTTTGTATGTATATCTTTCTGAAGCTATTTATGTGAAGAAGCATATCGCAGCTGCGGAGGCAACGGAACGAGGCTTGGAGATGGCTAGTTTCCTGATGGATTTAGAATTCATCGAGGCTGACATTTTTAACTTATTCAGTAGGATGATGGAAATCGGTCATTTAGAGATGTTCCGCCCAAGTTTATCTGAATCGCAGCGCAAGAAGCAGGAGAGTAATTTAAACTCGAAGAAGCAATCAGCGATTTTGATAAGGATATCCAAGATTCAAGATCACTACTTAAAAATAGCTGATTTAGAGTTATTCAAGCATTTCAAGATGCTCAATGTGGAACTTCAGATATTCTTACTACGATGGATTCGATGCGTGCACACAAGAGAATTCACATTGCAAGATAGCTTCCTTTTATGGGATAATATATTCCTGGAATATTCTCTGAATCTGACAACCGAAAAGGAGTTTTTCTTAATAGATTGCATATGTCTTGCTATGATTGTGAACCTTAGGAAGCAATGTAAGGGAAATTGTATTGTAAAAAAAGGCTTGAAAAATAAAATTATTGTTTTAAATTTAGTACTGGAAAAAGAAGAGCAATCAGATTGTCTTACATTGCTCTTGAAGTATCCTCATATAAGCAGCCTAACTACCATCGTCAACCAAGCATTCAAAATCAAAGGTATGCTACCTGAAATAACAAATATGTTATTTTTAAATGAATTAGTTTTTAAACTTTTTCCACTTTTGTGTTTTAGATATTATTGAGGGTAAGGAAAGTTCTCAAGAACCCTAGCAAGTGAGTGGTCCTGGACATAATGGCGTAGTTAAGCAGATGATCCAAGGTAATAAGAATCTTATCCTCTTCTCCAGCGGATTCACAAACAAATCTTCCAAGATTTCTGCTTCTTCCATTGTCTCAGAAGTTCTCCCTGTATAAAAATAGACATCGAAGGAGGAAGAAGAATCCTCAGAAAACAGCTTATCTAATGAAAAAGATCAAAACAACAAGAACACAGTCTTCATCCATCAAACAAGTTAATCTCCTCCTACTAACAGCCAATAGCAATCGTGGTCGTAACCTTAAAAAGTAAGCTTCTCTCCATAGACTGGACAATAATCTCCATCTACTCTGTCTAACCGACCAAACAGCACTTAACCCTCATAACCAATTTCTTAATAATAGCAGTAATATGCAAATCACAGCAATCCATCAAGCAGCAGGTTCTTGAAATTGCAGCCTGGCAATTACCCATCAGAAACCTCTAACCACGGAGCCCCTCTGCTGAGACCTCCATAACAATAGCAATCTGTGGCATCAACTTCTTCAGTTGTTTCTTCTTCGCAGCTATCTACTCCTGCTTCTACTTCTGCTTCTTCTCAACAGCAAAAATAAAACAATTTCAAACAATTTATCCCTAGCAACCAGAATGTTATCAATAATAAATCTCTATTTCCTAGTACTTCTTCAGGATAATAAAATGGGTTCAAGATTATCTCTGCACCCGTCGAGCAAGCCATCCCTACTAACGATATCAATAAACCTTCATTTAATGCAGATAAAATAATCTCAGTGAAAAACTCAGATATCGAAAACATCGATGAAAAAATATCCATTGTCATTGAATCTCTAAACGCCGCTTCGATTAAGTACTTCAATATCAGAATTAGTTCTTCATTTCTTTTTTGCAGATCTTAAAGGAGGGGAATAGGACTGAAGTTGATTAATACACTTTGAATCTAGTTTTACATGAGAATAATGTCGATTATTTTTGTAGAGTTGGAGAAACAGAAGATCTCAAAAAAGCACTTGAATAGTTGTATTCTATTCAAAATACCTTAAACCACATTTTACCAAAGGAATACCTACTTGAAGACACAAATGATTCTGCTGATGTACTATTAGCTGCTATGAAGGAGGGTCCTATTGATCTTATTTGAGAGAATTTACAAGCACATATGAGAAAAGGAGAAATAACGAAAGCGAAGGAATTGAAAACCAAAAAATAGAATAACAAGAAGAAGATTTCAAAAATGAAGATAATCCCCTACCAACCTTTTGGCTTTCCTTCAAACATGTGTACTTTGTTTAAGTTGTCTGTAGGAACGAAGGCATGAATCAAATTCTGCTATTTGAACCTGTAATAAAACTTGTTATTGTATTTTAAGTTAGTGTTGTTGGCTGTAGTTATGATTTGTTTAAATGTCTTCATTGAAAGCAAGAAAATATTGAAAAATTTAATAATAGAGTTTTATTCCAATAAGGGTAGTGATTTACCATATTGTTAAGTGTTTTGAATCATTTATTTTGAAAATTTCGTGAAAAACAGATGGGGGGGGAGGGAGGATTTCCAATTACTGAAAATCTTTTTTCTACTAAGAACTATCACATCACAGCAGAGACAACAATTATCTTTGTAATATTGACTAAGTAGACTTATTACTCGATCTTAATAACACTAACACAAAGTTTAAACAAAGCAAAACATATATTTCTATTCAACCAAATGGATGTCAAGAAATACATCACTATGGCAAGCTTGGACAAGGGAACAATTCCTTCTGGGAATTCATCTAAACTGCCTAATCTAGCTGTTCCGTTGCCTTAAGGAATCTTAGTAGTCCCTTCAAAAGAACAACAATCGCTCTAACATTAGCAAGTTTGTTTTTCAACATTTCCTCAGCGGATGCCTTCCTCGCTGAAAGAATTTGAGATTCATTTAGAATCTGAGAAAAAGGAGTTCTTACGCTTGGCAAAGATCAAAATATCTCGTCCAAAACCGAACAATTTATTGTTTCAAAAAGACAAAGAAAGAGGAGGCAGCGCAGAAGACCATAATAGAAAAAAACCTAATAATTATTGTGAGAACAGTAATGGCAGCAGTAACAATACCTCTGAATTGGCTGAGACCTTTGAGGCAACTAGAAATCGCTCACCCAGGAGTAAACTAACCTCTAAGAACCAGAATCGCACTGCTAATAATAATACCATCGCTTGTGACGGTTCTTCCTCCGTCTGCATAGGACCTCGTGAACTTATGCAATGCATGTCTTTGCATCTCCGAGAGTTTTTCAATGGCAGAAATGAATTCAAAGAGATATTCACTGAGTTTGACAGCTTGAATATGTGTTTGTTTGAGACAAATGAGCGGATTCGATGCTATCGATATGAACTAGGGAAAGTTATAGAAAATGTACAGACAAAGATGATGGAACTGCTCGAACGAACACTAGATGCAACTTTCTAGCTTTATGGGAACAATACGAGCAAGTACGAGTCGCAGATATAACAAAACCTCATGAATATCGATAAACTCGAACGAGAGAAAAAGGAAATTGAGTGCAATAACAGAGACCTACGGAACAGATATTTAGTCTAGGAATCTCTCTTCAAGATAACTAAGCTTAACTCTGATTCCTTGCAGTCAGAAGTCATCCTGCTCCATGATCTCCTCAAGAAAGATGTACTCAATAAAATCAATCACATCGCTGCACTTGAAGCAAACTAAAACAAAATATTCAACTCCAAAGATGGTAAGCACATTTGGGAGGTTCTTTAAAAAAAAAACACACTAACAAACATATTATTTTGTTGTTTTTGATTAGACTAAAGCTAGAAAATGGGTGTAGGTTTAAGTAGCTTGAAGTAGCTTATCAGCAGTTTAGAGGATGAATGTGTTAGCAAGGATAGTATGATGAGCTAAATGGGTGGATTAGTCAAGGCAATGCTAAAAGGTGCCAAATGCGATGCATACACGCAAGTAGACGATGGGGAGCTTAGTTGGTTTCCTAAAGATCTCATAGGGCACTCATCCATTAACAGCTAAAACCACAGCAATAACAATCGAATTCTACCGAATCTCAAGAACTCCGTGAATAGTTCTATTAACATTCTGAACTTGTACAACAATCCGTTATTCGCTACGAGACACGAGATATAAAATAGAACCAATTAAGAAGCACTTTAGCTGAAAGAGTCCATCAAAGAACAACAGAATTCAGAGCAGCATGCAGCTGGCAATACCAATAATGGATCGTCTTCAGGTAAATCTAGGGAAAAGTTGAGTTTTTGGTTTGAATTGTTAGCTGAAATAATTTTGAATTGTCTCTCAACTCAAAAGATAACTGGAATTTGACGATAAATCTCATTGTGTTTATTGAGAATGTGACGAAGCAGAATGAGAGTGGACGAGTTATTCCTTGGATGCATTTCAGGAATATGATATTTGAAATCTACGAAGAACGACTGAGAAGCACTTGGGAGATCAATGGAGCACTTTTGTGCACATCAGTGCCTTTTGACGAATATTTGTGTTTGCATTTTCTGAAATAGCATAAACTACGCAGGATAGCGGAGGTTAAGTTGTTTGAATTCTTGATTTCGCTGCGATACTATATGAAAAACCATACACGGGCGATGACGTTAGCGATGCTGTGCAATCTAGCGATGATCAACAGTACACCGACGGATAGTTTCTCGTTTAAGTTTGATATTTTCATACAAAACTACTTTCTGCACTGCTTCAGATTCATTCTGCTCAAGAAAAAGGTAATTATTTTAGGAATTTACAACTTTCTGGGAGTGAAGCATTTTGCTTTGTATTGGAGAATATCATTTTGTTGTTGTTGTTGTTGTGTTTGCTACTTCTAAGTAATTCGTGGAATCGGACGGCTACACTTACTTAGGCAAAGAATGCATTCCCGAAATGCTAAAGAGTATTTTAATCTTCACTAGCGAGCAGCAGCGGAATCGCTTAGCTCATCGCTTGGGGAAAATGTGTGTCCGCGTGAATGATGATCGAGAGATGGTGGAAGTCGATAAGATTATGGATATCTACATTGAGGAGTACATCGAATGCAAGAAGAAAATTATGCGAAATCTCACCAGGAAATATTCCAAAGTGTTTGAGAACGAGCAAGGAATCTACTCCATCGATGAGTTAGCTAGCATAATCATCAGCAGCTAAGAGCATAACTTGCAGCATGAAACCCTTCAAACACTGAGATATCCAGGAACGTTTACCCATGCGAGAGTTTTCTTGCATGCATTGACTTCGACAAGAAATAAATATGATTGCTCACCCAAGGAATTTTTAGCCGCATGCAATATGTTCGGGATAGATTCACCTTTTCCTTACATCAGGATAGCACCATTCACCAAAGATTGCTTTGAAAATCAAGAGTAACCAAAAATAAAAATGAGAAGATTTAACTGTAGTTGTTGAAGTTTGTAATATGGAAGAATTTCTTAAATTTGATTAAATTTGATTCTTGAAAAAATATGTGGAATTCTTGTTTTAATTGCCTTTTGTAGACTCTTGAAGAGACACAAAGGGAAGGCAGACGCGGATATCAGTAAACCAGGTGAAAGTGGAGCAACGAATGCAGCAGATTATTAAAGAGATAGGAGTAACCAAAGTATGTTTAAATCTAGGTCGAATAAAAGCATTATCGATTCGGGGAGTTAGAATAATGTAATTAGTGAGCAAAAGCTGCTTAGCGATATCCCAAATGAAGTAGCACAATCGAAGAATTAAATTAAAATAGATTCCACGTCAGCTCTCTTTGCTTAGCATTTTAGTATCTTACGAGAACTACGACAGTACTGTAAAAACTTCAAAGAGAGCTATGCAAAGGAGGAGAACTAAGAGCTATTGTGGAATCAGTTCGGTGAGATCCTCAATATTCTCGAAGCTGGATGCTAGTTCTTGAATTTCCCAATCAATGTTTGAAGAAAAAAGATAATGAAAATGGAAGTTCAAGAAATAAAAGGATTAACTCACTCAAAAAGTGAATGGAATGCATTATTTTAGTTTATTTGTATGTTTTTTATCTTTGAAGGAGCTTAAGAAGTTCTCTGCAGAAGAATTTGAAAAAGAATAGTAAATATGTTGTTAGAAAGTGGCTTATTATGGGGGAGAAATGAATAAATATTAATATTAAAGATGATTGATTGCGAGTGGCTGCAGAAATTAAAAGAAAAAAGGGAAGAAGGAAAGTTAGCACTTTTCAAAAGATTCAAAGGGGCGAGATTGATCCCACAGACTTATTGCTCCGTAAATCAACTCAAAAGAGTATTGTATTATTATTTATTGATTTATTCTTGGAGCCAGAACGAATACTGCAAGTTTATCAGAAAAAAAGTAGTTAAAATCAATAAAGGAGTTGTTAAGGAGAGAAGAAGCATATTTTTCGTTTCTGCGATTCACCATCAGCATTAGGGCTTCTAGAACTTAATTATCTGTTTTTATACTGCTTAGTCTCTGATTTGGCCTTCGCGTGAAGTTACATCAGCAAGAAAGGAAGACAAAAAGCAGCAATACATTCGCGGTAAAAAGAATTTGAAGTATCATATTCACTTTAACTAATATCAAACTTAACAAATGCGCTTAATGACTTTTGAACTCTTGAATAAAGGAAGCAACTTTGTGAAGAATTGACAGATCAAGTACGCATAGATTTCAGCAGAAACTATCTTGGATATTCAGAATTAAATCGAATCTAAAATGAATTAAAAATTTGATCCATGCTTCTCAGACAGCAGCAGAAGCTCGCCAAGCGGATTCTTTAGAGCTAATCGAATTATCTTAAGACCAACAGTGATCAGTGAATTCTTTAACTACTTCGAAGATCTTGAAGAACATAAGCAGGTAAAAGGATTGTTGATTTACAAAGAAGCTTCATAAAATCGATGAGTTTTTTTCAAATTGATTTGAAATTAACTTTTGAGGAGAAAGACTCCCAAAAATCCAAAGAAAGAGGGATTGTTTACATCTAGAGGATAGTGTTAAACCCACATTACGTTGATATAATTTTAAGACAAAAGGGTTTGTTTTAAAGAAAAGAAAATATAATTTTTCTGACTATGTTTCTCTTTAACTTTGCTTGGTACAGATTGGATCACTTGCATCTCTTTTGGAGATCATCCCAGGAATATCTCACAATGCTGCTTTTATCGTATAAAAAACACGCAACAACTGCAACTATAGCCCCAAATCTGAAGATCTTATTGATGTCATCATTCAGCTTGCTCTCAACCAAGGCAAAGCGAAAGTACACTTGATTTTCCAGAGAAAAATAATTAAAATCTACCTAAAATATCTGTTACAATAATTAAAGTTTTTCCAAATATTTTGGGCAATTTTCCTAAGCTTTCTTCAATTTCTTCTAGGAATCTGTTCGGGAAAAGCTTACTGAATTGTTGAACGTATTGATGAGATACAACAGATTAACTAAGCATAATCTACAGTCTGTTTACTAGGCACTTTCAGATGATTTCTACTCTGGGAGTTCTTACCTGGATTACACTAGATTTGCAACAACCATCAACATCCTAAGTGTACTTTAAATCAAAATAATTGCTTTTCGTATCCAAAATAGCTTTATTTGGTTGAAGATAAGTTCTTAAAAAAATCTTCTTTTTTAACTTTTTTATTTCGATGTTTATTTTTAATTGTAAACAACATATTTCAGGTCCTTTATCGAAGTTAAATGATTTAACCTGAGAATCAGCCATCACAGTGCTTCTATTTCCAAGGAAAAGAGAATGCCTTAGCGCTTACTTAGCAAGAACAATCGATTTCATCTTAGATTCCTTTATGGAAATTTGATGCTGTAAATAAGATTATTAAAATGAACAAATAAAAGTTTTTGTAGATGCGATTAATTCAAACTTAACTATCTTCTTATGTTATTGTTTTTAAGGGAATTTGCGTGTGTTTATGGTTTAAAATGGAGAAACTTCGAACCTCTCCTGAAGAACATCCATCTGTGAGTCCTTAAAAACTCTTCACTATCCATACCGCTTCTGAAGGGAAAGGAGGTGGTTTAGAAGCTTATTTCATTGGAAATGAGCTATTCTACAGACAGTACTCCTCAGAGATTTACGCTGATCCTACTGAAAAAACAAATGCGATATCTCTTGGAACTTTCACTTAAGATGAATGGCATTTTGTAGGAATCGATCATGAAAACTCAAAAGCTTCAGGGAAATCAAACACCATTAAAGTAAGCGACAAAATTATCATTTTATTAATATTGAGGCTTCAAAAAATAAATAACTAATTTCTTATCAACAGATTGTAGCAGACAAAAATTAGGCATTCAGTTAAATGCTCGATTTCCCGAAAATAACTACAAATTTTCCAATAAAAAAGTTCAGTTTTGGTGATAATTTTATTGGAAAAATTAGCTCAATAATAGTGTTCAGCCAGCCGATTGGAAGTAGCTAGATTGAACTCTTAGCTAAGTGCTACCAATATGGATTTTAAAGTGAGTTAGCATTGAGCAATCTGCATATATCTTTTGAGAAAATCATGAATAAAGTGTATTTGCTATTGTGTCCTTTACGGTATTCTTCTAGCAAAAACAAATGTTATGATGTTATCAACAGCCATCATGCCACTTTAAGTGATAAAAGTGGTGTATTTTAAAGCCTTCCATTGAAGGTTCGAATCAAAGAGCTAGGTGGAATCTAATCATTGCTTCCTTATGTCTACCTTCTGAGTAATATTGAATTTTAAAAATATATTTTTTCTTAAAATTTGCAATAATTTCTCTAAAACACTCTGCTTTTTTCTTAGGATTTGTGAAGAGAGAACCTAGTCATAAAGTGAATCTTCTGAATGAATGTCTGTCTTTAATAGCCGATTTGTTTAAACACTGCAGCGATCTGCAATAAGAAGCATATAAAATCAATTTAATTCCGATTTTATCTCATTTGTTCTAAAGTCTAGATTCAAACTACTTTGATTCTGAAACTTTCAAGATATTGAAGTATTTATAAGAATAAGTCACTGAGCCTCAACTTTCAGCTTCTATATTCATCGATTTACTTTGGAGATTGAGCAGTGTCAATGCGATTACCAAGAATACTGGCAAATTGGATTGCAATCAGTAAATAGAAAACAGTACCAGGAGTGTTAATTCTTAATTTCTTGATTTCATATCTTCTTAATATGAATAAAAGTTTGAAATATCCTGTAAGCTCTTCAGTGCTAAGGATATTATCAACTCAGTTACTTTCCAGTAGGCAATATAACCTTCTTTGAATATTTCACAGCTCCCTGAATCAGCTTAATTCGAAAAATAATCAAATGATATTATTTCTTCTTGTGAATCTCAAGAATACCTGCAAACTTTCAAGATAATCGAAAACATCATCATCAACACGAATAACACCCAGGACTCAACTTCTTAGCTGATTTAGCTCTTTTAACTGCTTTATCTTGAATCTTCTGAAGAGTTTCATCTTTCTGTCTTGAATACAATTCTCGTACGTTAGGTTTTTGGTTCTTAAAATTTAACTTATTTTTAATTTTTTTTCCCTTATTTATGTATCTCTTTCAAGAGATTCTTTAAGCTTCCTCTCAGACAACAGAAGGTCAGTTAGCAGGAAAAACAACTAACCGAAGCAAAGATAAAGACACTCATTAAAATATTCACAGAATAAAAAGGAATTCATGCTATTCTTTACCTCATGTTTTAATCTAAGAGTATCTAAATCAGAACTAGATGTATCTAGATATTATCATTGATCTTTTCAACTAAATCAGCAGTAAGTTCTATTCAAATTATGACTATTTAGATATTCCAATTAAACTTTGAATTTTTGTTTAAAGTCTCCAAGCTTAGAAGCGGAGGTTTGCTCTTTTATTTCAGAATTTATTTGGAGATCATAACTTGGACTAAAATCTGTTAGGATTCAGCAGCCTCTACCAGAGCAAGAACAACTTGAAGAACGATAACAAATCCCTGCTAATCCATTTACCATATCTTAAAATGTTGAAGCTAATAATAACAAAACTAGTGAAATATCATAGACATCAGCTTTTCAGACTTAGCTAGCAGATAAAATAGATGATTTTCCCTAATTTAATCTAGAAAAACCAAATATTTTTGGAGGATCTAAATCAAGAAACTTAGGGAACGGGAGTGTAAAAAGATCGTTCCTGCAAGTTTAGGTCACTGAAGACTCTTTAGTCACAGAAAAACCATCATACAATCATCAGGAAACAATTTAATAAACTCCTTCAGAATCTAATGGCAATGAAGAAATCGCTTTAGTTTTACCTAAACCATCAATGAGATCCAAAAAAAAGCCTCTTGTATTATCAGAGGATGCCTTAGATTAGAATAAAGGAGGAGAGTAGTAGGTGATTCAAAACACTGTTTAACCTCAATAGTAGTAACAGTAGTTTGAAATAAACTAGCAGCAAGCAACTATTCTAATAAACCCAACAGATATTCAGAATAATGTTGTAGATTTTGAAAATTAATAACCTATTTCTGCTCCTCCTCCTCCCAAAAAGAGTTCTCTTGGGGCTTTCAGAAAAAAATTAGCTATCTCTTCTGACGCCGAACCTTCTGACTTTAATAAAAATCAACCTCCAACTAGTTCTTTCGTTTTCCCTGTATTTGGATCAACTTAAGATCCTTTATTAAACGGGAGCTCAAAAGAACCAGAAATTACTCCAGCTCCATATGTTCTTCCTGCTAGGGTAATCAACCCTCTGTATGATGATCCGTTTTCTTTTTCTTTAGAGCCCTCTTCAGCACCATTTGATGCTTTGAAAGTCGCAGAAAATCCTGGGTTTATGCAAGCCCCTTCGATGCTGAACAGACGACAACACACTGGGTTTAGTTTCCCTGATTTGCAATAAAAAGCTCGTCCAGCTGAAAAATAAGATGCAAAAACTAACAATTACATGGAACCATAGAAATCTAAGAAATCTGGTGAAGCGATGATATTTACCTTCCCAAATCAAAGAAAAACAGAAAATTCTGAGAACAATAATGAAGGGATTTAATTGTCTATGCCTAAAAAAGCAACCAGAAAGAATTTTAAACTCCCTGAACTCGTCATAGAAGAACAAAAAGCACTAGAGACAGTTACTCCGGAAGGAAATGATAATCGCAATTTAGATGCTAATTAGAATATAGTTGAAAATGGAAATAACAATGGCTTTGTGCCTTTAATGAAATAACCAACCAAAAAAACAAATTTATCTATCCAAGAAGATACTTAGATTCTACCTGTTCAACCCATCCTAGTTGAATCCAATGACCTAGGCATTTCTAAACCACTTGCTGCTAAAAAGAGAGGATTCAAGAAGAAACCAGGTGGTTTAGAGATTAATATCGAAACAATAAACGAAAAGTATTTTGGGGTTGGAGGTGAAACTGCAATGAAGGAATTAGCGTTGGCTGATTTGGCTGGCGAAGAAAGAGACATTGCGGAGTTAGCTAAAGTGTGCGTGCAATACATGAAAGGGGAGTTAATCTACAATGAAGATGATATCTATGACTGCAAAATGCCAGTGATTTAGCAGAAATAATTCAATGTTCCAATGAGTGTGCGAGGGATTAAAAATATTGCGCTTGCACCAGATCTCACAGATAAACCATGTAAACTGAACGCAATTGCTGAAAATGCAGCTCAAGAAAACGAGGAAATGAGTTTCTCCATGGATTTGAATAAGGAAGTTAACAGTGTTGGACCAACTCCAAAGAGTATTCTTCCTTGGCAGGATGAGCGAAGACAGTTATCATCTAAAAACTAATAGCAAAAAACAGAATAAGAAGCAATCAATAGCAGTGATAAAACTTAAGAGAAATGCAGTAATAACTTGTAAGCTTAGCAAAACGATTAACCAACAAATCCACAGGATATTGTTTGCTTCTCCGAATAAGAATAAGCCTATTAAGACTAATTATACTCAGCACTTATGTCTTGGTTGCTCTCTCGACCTCTGACAAATGACGTAGAAGATCCCTCAAAAAACTTAAATCCCACTAAATTAAACATCACTTCGAAAGATAAAATAATCTCAGTAGATGTTTTACCGATATTGTTTGGCTACTACAATTCAGTGAACGATCTGTAGAAACTAGTAATTCTAGCTGATTTCCTTTTTTTAGTGAAGTAGAACTCAGATGTACTACTAAATCACCAGCGATTCTACTTTTGGTTACTCGATATTCTCCTCGAATAGTAGATACTCATGTTTGATGATGCCGTAGAGGAGCTAGAAGTAGGAGAATCTGAGAAATACTAGAAAATAATGCAAAAAAGCAACCCAGAGATTTACGAAATATGTTTGAAGATTCATAAAGCATTTCTAAATGGAAGTATTCTGGGTGAAAAGACAAAAAAAGGAGAGGAAATATTTAATTGGATGTTTAACTGGCTGAACACTCATGATTCAACTTATACTTTCTAAACTGCTTCTAAATACCTGCTTCGGATACTCTGGTAGAATACCTTGAATGAATTTCTTGCTTCTCTGGATTCGAATTCCAACTGCAGTAACGATTGTTCTGTTTTGTAAAATCTCTCTGATTCACTAATCCTAACTACTCAACGGCTTCTTTTGCTGCCATCTGAGAAAACAAATAAAGAAATACCCAAGAAATCAAACTCCTTCCTATTATCTTATTGTTCTTTAATGAACTTTGCTTAAATCTTCACCCAGCCTACACCCAATAGTAAATAAAATTCAAAATGTTTTTTACAAATTTCTAATCTCATTATTTTTAGATTTTAGAGCTTAAAGAGATCAAAGCAAATGGCTTGATATGGAAATGCTCAGTTTATTCACGAAATTACTGGATTTGCTATGGAAAGAGAGTGCAGTGATTGATTGCAAATGCGTTAAAGAATGGGTATTACTTAGTACTTTACTGATCGATATGCTGATGATTCAGAATTAAGAGACCTAAAAACACAATGGGAATAACATAAATTTTCTAGGAAATGCAAGCAATAAAACAATTGTTGGTAATTCCTCTGGTGTTGATACCTTGGAACTCGGATTAGATAGACTCTGCAATCTCTTGAAAGCCTTAGCTTTAGCTACCGATAACACTAACCCAACCTACGATTAAACAATCTTATTTTCACTTCAATTCCTTTATGAACATGCTAATCACCCTAATCAGTCAATCTAAGCGCTTTTGCACACTTATCTGGAGAGTATTTGGTCATACATACTACCTTTAGCATAGCAATCTCCGCATTTAGCAGATTTACTTTAGAATTCTTTGAACTCACTTTCAGGATCAGATACTGGTTCGTTTCTTTATTTTTCAGAAAATAAATCAATCTAAGAACTTGAAACCATCCTTTCTAAGGTTACGTCCAACGAATGGAGAGAGTGCTTCATTTAGAATAACTCTGCGTTAAAACTGTTCTTAGTATATTTCAATGAATTGCAGAAATCAACAAATTTACCCAAATAAAGTAATACAAATACTCACAATCCATCTTTCAACCACAACTACCAAAATAGCACCATTTAATCGAAGAATCTAGCTCAAATGATGTTCTCCTCTTGCGAAGATTATCTAAAGAAAGCAAAATCTGAGCTATTATCTTAACTTCGATACAATGAGGAAAAATAACGATCAGCTAAACACCACTGGTCAAAGCTCTGGGAAAGACTACGGGCATTCAACGGAATATGGAAACCAAGTGATTTGACATATCAAAACGATTATCTCTTTGATTCTACGAAATCTACAACTGAAAATAAATTTTATTATTTGAAAGTTGATAATCATGAGGCTAGAAATCGCAGTAGACCATTTTTAAAGCTCAAACTTAAAGATCCAGAGATTGTCAGATATCAACAATAAGAAAAAGACGAGAAAGATCTCAAAGATTAGATTAAAAATATTAGAAGCAATATTGAAAAATCAACTTCAATTAATGAGAAATTCAGTGCTATTGGCAATTAAACTCAGGAATTTTCTAATGGGGATAATTCTGGAAATCAATAAAATATCTCAGAAAAACCTGGAAATTAAGAAGTTGCTGTTAGTTTAAAGAAACAAGCCAAAGATACAAATATTCCTTATTAACTTGAGGAGTAGGAGCAGTAACAACAATAGTTAGTATTCTCAACTTGTAGCGGAGATATTAATTTATTAGTCAACGGCGATGTGTAATTCTCGAAGAAATGTCAATTAATCAAAGCGCTTACTACACTCAATGGAATACTCTATATGACAGATGATTCACTCATGTAAGCAGCAATATAATAATTTCATGGGGCTTTTTTCACATAAATCTTTTCTATTACTTTTTTGTTTATATGAATTAGTTTCCAAGAAGAGTGCTTTGACTAATCATCTTCTTCTGCTTAGTAATACTCTTCACTTTCACTTTTCGACTCCAACTCACCCTCCAAATCGAAAGCCTTGAAAATCTGGCTGCTGAGAGATATCCGTGAAGTCTAATTAAGAAAATATCTTCTCAAAAAATCTGCGCTGGAGATCTTTCTTCTTCATGGATCTACTATCCTTTTGAACTTCCCTGAGTTTCTCTCAGATGCTGAAGAAGTTAGTAGTAAATTAATCAGAAACAGAAAGAGACGATGCCCTAATATTCAATATTACAATACGCTTGATCCTAAGAAACTTGTTGAAAAAACAGCCATCACAGGCAAATGGTTGAACAGAGAGATTTCAACGTTTTAGTATCTCATGCAGCTGAATACAATAGCTTCAAGGTCGTTTGGAGATCTCACGCAATATCCTGTATTTCCTTGGATTCTCATGGACTACTAAACTAGCAATATAAACGAGATTAGCTCAAGGAATTTATCAAAATCCATGGGATGCGTAGGGACATCTCCAGAATTGATCTTGAATTATCTTTAGCGATTAGAGCCATACACCTAAGGATATGATTTGCTTATGGACAAACTGAATAATACCAAAATCCAATGTTAGAATCGCTAAGAGCTGTTTAATTCTCTTGGCTAAGCATTTTATGAAGCTACAAATCAACTCTAAGATGCTAGAGAACTAATTCCAGAAATGTTCTATTTACCTGAACTCTTCGTTAATTACAATAAGCGATAGGAATAAGAATAATAAGAATCTAGAACTAAGAAGAATAATGCATAAAATATCAGTGGACCACTGAAATAAGAGTAACTAGCCGATAATGTTGCTTTGCCACCTTGGGCTGAGTTCAACCCTTATAAATTCATTGTCATGCACAGATAGGCACTGGAGTCAGAGAGAGTATCTGCGAAGATTAACGAATGGATTGATTTGTTTTTTGGATGCAAATAATCACCCAAAGAAACAGAAAAGAATAATAGTAATGTCTAATAATAATTAGATTTAGCTTCAGGGAATCAGGTTGAGATGAGCATTAACTTTGGATAGACTCCTTGGTAGCTATTCCCTGAGAGATCCCATCCGTAGAGAGAGCCATTATCAGACACTAGATTAGTTGCAGATTTCCAATCAGAAATTAAGGTTTTTAGGCCTTCAACTGGAAAGAAGAAGAAATCATCGTAAAAAGAAGTCAAGCCAGTTGATTTCTTTTCGAAAGATGTCTCTGACGAAGCGATAATATTCTTGAAATGGGTCTCTGAATCACGTTTTATGTCTCTTCGTCGAAATGGCTAAATCACACTTTTCAGGTCAGGAAAAGAAACCACACAGCATAAACACTTGAAAATATTCATTCTTTGCAGTATTGTACAATGTTTTACGATTCATAATTTGAATTAGATGGTACACTTCTGGAGCTTCTCAAGTGAAGCAGACAGCCATTCCATTCCAATGCGGAGAAGACAAAAAAAGAGAAGTCACAATAGACAAAATCAAACGTAAAACAATTCACAACCTTTTCTCTTCTTCCTTTAAATCAAAAACAAACTAATTAATATTGAATTGCAGGTGGTTTCATCACCGAAATGGATGATTCTGTATTCTACTCTTAGTTCCCTTGCTGTCTTCTGAAGGATTCTAAGGTAAGAGAGATAACTAACCATTTATCGAATGCCAAAAAATCATATTAAATTACAGGATTTGTTCAAGTAACTCTACTAAATTTGTTTAATTTAACTATTTTTACAAGATAATGATTATCGGCGGCCTATGGGATGGCAGTATTAGAGTGATTCAAGTAGACAGTGATCAATTACTCGACCAACACTTCCTGCACACTGATACTGTGACTTATCTTACTTCTGATATCAAAGAAAACTTCCTCTTCACTGGTATTTCCAGAATTAATTTACTGATCTTGATCATCATACAATATCAAATATCAAATAATCTTTAAAATCTTGTTAAATCAGGGTCTAAGAATGGAGAAGTGATAGTCTGGAAGATTGAAGCGCACGATACTATGAAGCTGTCATTACGATATTCTTTTCACGATCATTCCCAACAAGTCATTTATTGTTTCTTATTGAACTAATTATTCCAATTTTGATTGATTTTCAAGATTTCTAATGTAATATCTTTGAATTCTCCTATTGTTTAGGTAAATTAAATCGCTGTCTCTAAAGATCTCGTAGTCTTCGCTACAGCTTCTCTCGATTCAACTATTAATCTCTATAATTTAATCAGTGGATAGTTCTATCGAACATTCAATCATCCATCAGCATTGCCCATTGATAATGTAACATATTTTAATACAAAATTATAGGATTCTTTCTTAAAAATCTATTTGTGTAAATAGATAATATTTGGTTATTCTCCATTACCATGTGTGGTCTTCTTTTCTTCTGGTGATCGCACATTGTATTCTTATTCCATGAATGGATAATTGTTGGCGAAGTCTGTTTAAGAATTCAGCTATCTAACTAGCCAGCTTGTTTTAACTGACTCGTTGTTCTCTAATATCCTTGTAAGCCTAACAAAAAGCAATATCCTCTTTGTAGCAGCAAATAATTTGCATTTGTTTTGTTGAATAGGCAATCGGCAGCGAGCGAGGTGAGTTGTGCTTAAGGGAGTTACCATTTTTGTAGCTTCGTAAAACCTACAGCGTATCGGTCAGTAGCCAAGTGCTTTCGATAGTGCTCTCCAAAGATAGAAAGTTCTTACTTTGCGGATGCAGCGATGGGTATATTTCAGTGCTCACTGATCCTTTGAGCAGTAAATTTATGTCTTCGTCTCCTGCGAGTGTCCGATAGCAGAGCTTGCTCAAGTCACAAAACTCTCTAAACAATAGCAGCAATAGTGGCAGCAGTGGTGCAAATTGATTGACCAGCAACCAACCATACAAACGAAGATATTCGAGAATTCCCTCCCTTTAAAACTCACTAAATGAGAATTTTATTATCCCCTCCAATTTTGCTATGAATTCTACTGTGTATTTATCATACATTTCTCCATAAAAACCATTTTCCTTTTGTTTTTCATTTTCCAAATCAGCCAATTTGCTAAGATGTGCTTGGCTTAAAGCTAATATCCACTCTGATTTTTGGGGAAAAACACGTAGATATTGGCTACATTTTTAACTCATTTAATTTGATAATTTCTGTCAATCGAAGAATGCCAATATTGATTCATTCCTTTTTCCCTCAATCTTGTTGTCTGCATAATCTACTTTCAATTTGCTTTTTCGCCCATATTTTGTCAATTTCTTCGAACACTGCTTATGAAGCATTCTCTCCAAAGGTATTCGATATCTTTTTTTAGAGTCTTTTTATGTTCCTCTTCTTGAATTTCGTTGAAAAAGTGTACTCTTCTAAATCGGGGTCTTCAATTGGAAACGAGCACTGTTTATGAATTTAAAAATGAATAAAACAATTAACTCATAAAAATCATCTTTATCAATTCGATTTAGGATAAATTACTATCCTGAAATTTTTTATAAGTGTTCCCCTCCATATATTTATCTGTTTGTTTATGTTTGATTACTTGCTTGTTCGCGCACATGAAGATGGATTGCTCCTTGTTGATCTCGAAGCTCTAAAGGTTGCTAAGCTGACAGATCGGGCAACATGTTAGCTTAGCATATTTCTTTTTGAGTTCTTCGTTTGTAAGAATCTCCTTTTTTATTTGCTCTTCCTCCATTCTTTGAGTTGATGTTGTATCATCTGTATGATCCTTTTATCTATCTTCATATTGATGTTGGTAATCAGTTCTAAAGATATTGTCTTCATTTGTTTATTAATTCTTCAGTTAGCAGACTAATGACTGCTGCTGCTGCTTCTCTTCGTGATATTCCGTTCCTTCTTCAAAAGAAATTTCATTCTTAGGAGCCTCTAGAGAAGGATATGTTACTTCGAAATGCTGCTGCTGTTGCTGCTCAGATCCCATGAGAATATCTCGAAGTTGATCGAACTTATGATTCTGCTCAATTTATTCACTGTCTCCTTAGAAAAAGAAGAATGGCTTGTTGAAATCGTAGAATCCATCTTGATACTGAAACTCTGACGCTTGATTGGTAAGTTCATAACTGCGAGAAGGACTTCTTAAATAATTATTCTAATCATTCTAGAAACCTATGGTATCATCTGCACATCTTTAATTCTGCTCGTCATCAAGATTGTCATGGATTTGTTGATCTCTATGTGGGCTAAGACCATTTGGAGCTATTCCTTGAGGATGCCCTTAGTCTTATTGAATAATAGCAAGCTCATTGGTTGTGTTTGATTCATCTTGATGCTGATTGGTATTTATAGATTACATTTCATCACTTGCAAATGAAAAAATACATTATTTATCACTCATCTTAAAATACTAAAGTAATTCAATTTGATATTAGCCAGAAACACAGATAGAATTATCTTCTTTTTTGATTAAGCAAAAAAGAAAGACTATTTGGTAGGTTCAAACCTCTTAGAAATTTATTATATTAGCAGCTAGACACCAATACTTAGTGCTAATAAGAAATTATAATGATTAGTTGATTGTTGTCTTAGAAGCAATTTAGAAATAATACTTTTCGTTTTTAGGGAATATTTCCAAATCGATTCTGGTGAATGATGTCTATCTGATTATTAAAGATATTAAATCAAAAGAATATTTGATATTTAACTTAAAAGTGTTTCCCTCTTTGCATTCTGCACTCTTCATTAATTCCTAGCCGCACATTCGTCTGCAGGTGTATTGTAACTAAATAGCATCAAATCAAAGTGAAACACATCTCAAAAACGAATTCACGTCAATAATTTATGTGTTGCTTTACGTACCTTATTATTATCATCATCGTAGTCGTCGTAGTTTATTTCTTCTCAATTCTTTTAAAACATAAACTACAATGTTTAACCTGGGGTGGCTTTGATTTGACTACTATGTAATTCATAAGCATCTAAACTAGCTGTATTTTATGTTGCTTGTTCTTTGTTGGAAAGCAGCACAGAAGAATAAAGCCATTTTCTGCGATCTTCTTAAAATATTAACTAACCAAACTGAAGTGAGATTTATTATTAGAAACATTAGAGAACACATAAGGTACTTCTTCTGTCCTTTCTCTGAAATAGATTAACTTTTTTTTGAGTCTGAAGATCAAAATTTACACCCAAAAACAATTTATTAAATTTCGCAAAAAGAAACACACTCATACACACACAAAAATAAATTCTCTGGAATGGGAAACTTGTGTCTGAGTGATCAGCAGAATGGTAAACTCGGTAGAAGGATTAACGAAGAAGAAAAAACAAGATAATAGATGAGTGCGGGAGCATACAATAAATTGTAAGGAGACATTCCATAGTTTGCAT
>Ga0302271_10001215_pt1 | contig 25122 bp, 18 predicted proteins | sample III_Bog_N1_1_FD_198767 | JGI IMG/M metagenome (GOLD analysis project Ga0302271, IMG submission 198767) | Peat permafrost microbial communities from Stordalen Mire near Abisko, Sweden - III_Bog_N1_1 | ecosystem: Environmental > Terrestrial > Soil > Wetlands > Peat | place: Sweden: Abisko... | reverse complement strand
CCCAACCCCAACCCCAACCCCAACCCCAACCCCAACCCCAACCCCAACCCCAACCCCAACCCCAACCCCAACCCCAACCCCAACCCCAACCCCATGAGATTATTTTACAATTAATTTTGTATTGTTGTGATTCAGGTAAAAAGAGATAAATTCAAATAATTTTACAACATACATTTTTCAAATAAAATGTTAAGAAATTGATATCTCGAAGTATCAATTAAATAAATTTTTATGTTTTATTATTGTTTGTTGTGTAAATATTCTAAAAAATAGATAATTCTTTATGAATAATTTGAATGAAAATAGTATTACTATGTAAACAAAGTAAGAAATATTAGGATATTGCATTTAGAGGGTATTTAATTGTAATTTCTCATACGCTCTTAATCGAAATAAGGTGTGTTAGTGGAGTTCAAAAAAAAAGAGAACTAAATCCTTGAGAAGTATAAAATTTGAGTAATTTTAACCTAAGCTTAGTGTGTAGCAATGTAAAATCCCTTGCGGTGAGAATATAAATAGATTAAACCACACTTTAGCTAAATTGAAAGAAAACCAAAAAATTTGTAACAAAATTATTGATAAAAATAGATAAAGAAAAGAAGAAACCAAAAATGGATATTTCTAAAGTTCTACAGGCGATAACTTTATGTGTGAGTGCGCATAACCAGGCAGAGATCTAAAATGGACAGAGCTATCTCGAGAGCAGCGCACTTGAGCCTGAGTATCCACTGAAGCTGATGATGATTGTAGACCGCAGTGATCTTGAAATCAACACCCGCTAGTTTGCTGCCACCGAACTTAAAAATAGTATCAAGAAATTCTGGAATCCAAAGAAAGATAAGCCTAGATTCTCTGAATAAGATAAAATCACTGTCAAAAGCAATCTCATTGATGCGCTGATTAGATCAGCTGACAACTCGAAGCTATGCAAGATGTATTGCAAGATTATCTTGGACGTGTGTGCTTATGATTTCCCCAAACAATGGCCTAATTTAGTTGATGAAGTTGTTGGAAAATTAGCAGGTTCTGAGAATCCAAATGTTATCTTTGGATGCCTCCTTGCTCTTCAGCAGGTGTTCGATAATCTTCAATTCGAAATGGAAGACCGCTCGAAGCTTGAAACCATCATTCCAGTCGTTTTACCAGCATTTTAAAAACTCATTTCTTAGCTCATGGGGATCTATAACGCTGATAATGCCTACATCCTTAAACCCATTCTGAAATGCTTCTACATGGCCATCAATCTTGAATTGCCCGCTTGTTTGCAAAACTATGAGACCTTATCACAGTGGATCAATTTCTTCAAACTACTTTTAGACTCCAAAATGGTAAAAAATTGAGATTATTCAAATGAAAAAGAAAGAGAAAGAGAGAAAGAAGATCAAAGTGTTACAATTATATTACGATCTATAGAAAAGAAAGGAAAGTATGTCTTGAACAAGGAATTTAAGCTTTATCTAGCTGAATTTATTAACTTAAAACAACAAGGTTAATTCTTTTGGCGGACTCACTTTTCAAATCAGTTTTTTAATTTCTTTGCGTTAAGCAATCCCATACAAACAGATTTGTTAATTTATATTATTTTTTCCTTTTCTTAAAGCCTGACAACTTAACAACACCCACAACAAATGAAGACATAATCACCTAGAGAGATAAGCACCCTTTGTGGAAGAATAAAAAATGGGCAGGCAGAATTTTAACTAAATTCATCATGAGATATGCAAATAAGCAAATCACTACAGATGAGAATTTGAAGAACCTTGCTTAGTGGCTCATTGATAATCACATGGCACCGATAATGCACAGTTTTGCTTAGTAATTGTAGCTGAGTTAGACTGTTTTTGTGGGTAACGCTTGTGTTCACTTTGGAGTAAAATTCTTAATCAAAACGCTCCGGACTCAAAGCTTATTCGATGAATTGAAACCTTATTTGGAAACCCTCCTATTTGATTCTCTCTTCCCGATGTTGTTCTTAACCCCTCGCGATAGTGAGCTGTGGAATTCAGATCCTGCGGAATTCATAAGATAAGTAAATTAAAAAAATAAATATTGAGAAATGTACTTACTTTTCTTATTTTCATAGGAAGATGACTTCATCAATGGCGGTATCAGAAACAATAAGAACCTCGTTATGGATCTGATCAGAGGTATCTGCTCAAATACTTTCAGTAATAACACATATCTTCATCAGTTTGTGTAGTTCTGTGCAGCATTTTTAGATGCAAATGCAAATCCTAGAAATAATTAGGCACTCACTCTTGCAATCAAGGATGGTATCTTCTTTGCGTTTGGATAACTCAAAGAGCTTATCCTTAAGGACAACATTCTCAAGGGACAAATCGAAGCACTTTTAGAGAAATACATCCTCCCTGAATTCTAAAATCCAAATCCATTTATTCGCTCGAGAACTTGCTGGGTCTTCGGAAGATATGGGTTTGTTGAATTCCGCAATAATCAGAATGTTATCACTGCAGTCTAGGGAATCACTGCTTGCATGAAAGATGAGAATCTACCTGTAAAGTTCAAGGCTGCGTTAGCTCTACACAGTATTATCTCTCACAAACAAGCTCAAGATATGGTCAGAAGTTATCTCTCAGAGATTCTCAGAATCTATCTCAAACTCATGGATGAGATCGACAGTGAGGAACTCGTTGCTTCTTTAGAAGGAATTGTCGAAGAATTTCAACATGACATCGGTCCTTATGCTTACGATCTCTGTGTCCATCTTTCTTCAGCGTTTTATAAACTCCGCCAAAAAGACAACGACGCTGATGTCGATGATGACGGTGAATGCTCACTTGCTGCAGGTGGTTGCCTTCAAGCAATCGGAAAAATTTTAACTTCTCCTATCAGCCCAGAAGTCTTAGCTAAGCTTGAAGCAGTAAAAATTATTCTTATTTCATTAATATTTTTGATTCTAAACAACTTAAAACTCTTTCCCCTAGGTTATCGTGCCTATTCTGAATACTTGTTTAGTCGATGACTAATGCGATTTCATGGATGAGACCTTGCATCTTCTCTAGCAACTTGTCTTCAAAGCTACCTAACTTGCACCTTCATCTTAGTTATGGTTCTACTACCCAGTACTCGTCTACATCATAGCTGGTAAAGATAATGCTGATCTCAATCTTGCCAAGAATCTTAACGAAGAATCGCGCTTACTACTTGAGAGTGCTATTAATGGCTGGGGTCCAGAATATATCAACGAAATCGTGATTATTTTAAAAAATTTCATCTAAAAAGGAGGTGAATTTTTCTTGAGTGCTACTGATATTTTCGGTGTGAACTTCGTCGATCTGCTGTTTACTTGTGTCAGCAGAGTTTACGAGAAAACATCAGAGGGTGTATTCGATGATGAGGAGAGCTCCATGAAGAACGTTCTTTCCGTGTTCTATTGCTTGATTGAAAATCATTTGACAGACTAAAAAATCAGCGGTGCTATTCTCCGAGGGATTATTTAGCTTTCCTTGGCAAATTTAAACCTGCCCAAAATGAAAAAAGATGTGCTCGTTGCAAATATTGAGACGTTGTGCATGTGCTTTTACTACAACTCCACGGAGACCTTCTAATAATTATACAGTCTATGTGGAGCTCCGATTGTCTAGGCGATTTTCGAGAGGTGGTTCTTGATTCTTGGCAATTTCAAATCCGATTTTACCAAACAACGTCTGCTCCTTGCATTTACATCGATTATCGCATGCCCAAATATTCCAGATGAAATTAGACCTATTCTACCAATTATTGTCAAGCATTGTGTGTAGATCACCACCGATATCGTTAAACTTCGTGAAGAAGAGGATTTCTAAGATGTTGATGAGGATGAAGACTAAACAGCTGATAACGCCCATGCTACATAGAATCTCCACGCTCACGTTAAGAAACTCCAAGAAAATGTTCAGGGAACTGAAGGAGAACATGTTGAAGAAGATGACTTAGACGATGATGATCTTGATGATGATTTCGATCCTTTAGATAAATATCTTTATAATTACAGGTAAATATAAAATAAACAAAACACCAAATATTTCTCAAAACTCAATGGCAAACCATTCAAAGAGAACATACTTTTAATTTATCCTATTTTTTCTTTAGTTACAACTGCCCTCTGGAGAACATGGATGAGATCATCTTCCTTGAGCAAAAGCTTCTCTAAATCGGTTATGGCAACCCATAATTCTACAATATTCTTACTAAGTAGCTAACGAATGAAGAAAGACAAGTTCTCCAGTCAAATATTGCTACTTCGAAGAAGTAATATGAGGAGTATCTCAAAAGCAAACAAGAAGGTGATAATTGATTCCGAAGGTGTCTCAAATCTACCTGTTTGGCATATTACCTTGTTTCATTCTCTCCCTTATTTCATAAATTATTGTATATTTTAGTTTGTTTTACCTCTTTTCATCCCATAGACATTTCACAGTGTTCAAAACTTATCAATGAATGGCACTTTTTTTATTCGTTTATTGAATGAAAATATAATGAAAATCAATTCAAACTTGAAATTGATTTTTAATTGGTAATTGCAAGCATTTGTTATACTTGTTGCTCACTGTAGAGCAGGGATATAGTATTAGTGAATATCTGCATCTGTGAATCGTAAATGATCTCCATTGATCTCAACAAATTCAACTTTTCCAGCATCATAAAGGGTTTTCAGTCCGAAGAGATCGTTCGTGAACACCTCTTGATTCTCCATTGAGACAATTGTCTTCCCATCGGAGTCATAGAAACCAAACCAAGCTGTCTCTTTTGGGTCAATTACGCTGTCTTTGCTGAACATAGTGAGTTAGACTTTTTCTAGAGACTCAAATCTAGCTTTAGCGAGTTCATTGTCTTTTTTTTCGTTGTTCACTAAAGGCAAGAAAGTACTTCTTCTGATGTATTGGTTGATTCTGTGAGGATTTCTGAAATAACCAGCTGGTCCAATAGTGTCTTAGACTAGGGTAGTATATACGAAATCATCCACAAGACTGTTTAAGATATTGCAAATGAACCCTTTGTGACATTTTGGTATGGTAGCTACACCCATTTATGGGCCACCGATGGAGATTAGTCTAGCTACTCGACCACCAAAGTCACATAATTCAACGATTCCTCTAGCGATTAGACCACCTTGACTGAGACCAAGGACATTGATAGTTTGATTCTGGAAGTTTGGATCGTTATTGATGCTTTTGCATGCGTGTTCTACTTGTTTCTCGAATTTCATCAAAATACTTGAATCAGCTCCGTTTCCGATCTCCACGCATTTCACGTATGCACCATTTAATCCACTGGCAATAGTTGCAGTAAATTTCTAATATGAAAAAATGCATTGTATTTTAAAATAAACTTATCGTAGAGCTTCGAATATCATACCTTCATTCCGCTGTTGGAGCATTGGTCACCGAATCCATGGAAGATAGCCACAGGATTAGCTGCAAGAACTGAGCAAACTGTGATAGCAACTAAGAATACTTTTGTAGAAAAGTTCTTCATTTGTTCTTTAAATTATCTCTTTTTTTCTGTTTTAAATTTTTTTTGTTGGATGGTGAAACAAACACTTTCTTATCTGGAATTTTTGAAGGGAATAAATTGAGAAAGGATTAGTTTATTATTTGAAAACAAGTGGCTCCTATTTTGCTGTGCAATTTGCAACCTATTTCTCGATTACTATTTTAAATCCACTCCAATGGGAAATAAAACAGTCAGAGTTACTCAGTGCATTCATTAAAAAAAACAAAAATACTTTTTTCACTATTTTTTTTCGGAATAAAAATCCATCAACATTTTCAAAAATCACACAACCTTTATTCACAAAATTTTTGGCGCTTTAAATTGATTTTTATTCAACGAGCAAATTTCTTTCCTCATCAACACACATTGATAACCCAACGAAAAAATCTTTAAAACTTAATTGAAAAGTTGAGATGCGGGAAGAAAAAAAATTGTAATTATTTTGAAAGCAAACAAAAAGATTGAATTTTGTTTTTAGAATTCTCTTGCTTCATCAGACAAGAGAGATAATCTTTCAGCTCATGGATCATTTTAGCTGTTCAATAGTTGGATCTATTGGGAATGAATATGAAGAGATACAATATGTTATCACATAGAAAAAGAGAATTTAGCGCCTTGAAATAAGAAAGAAAAGGCTTTAAAATGAGTTTAATAAGATCAGGAAATAGAAGGAAAACAATTGTTTCTTAGATAACCTCGAAAAGAATGTGACAATTAATATGAATTATTCACAGAATAACGACATGTGTTAGAAATACTAAGGCTAAATAAATGAAATCAAAACCTTAGAGTGCTTAACTACCAAACTTAATCAATTGTTGAAGGATTTAACTGAAAAAAACGCAAAGGAATTGGATGATGTATTAGATGTTGTGTTTTAGTAGTTCTGCAAAGAAGAACAATCAGATTAAGTTTAAGAGTAATTTTCCTAATTTTCCCTCCATTTGAGCTTCTTATAAATCGTCAGTAACACTAAAACAAACATGGAGTCTAAAAACACAGCATTATTATGTCTTATAAACATGAGCTGTAGTTAAATGTATGGATCTACAATAATTGGCAGCCTAGTTGAAAATAACATAATTAATATCCTCAAGACGATTCTCGAAGACAATTCATATGTTTCACTCTACGAAAACGTACAAACAAATCAAAGATTTATTTTTCATAATTCTGATTTTCCTAGGCCATGTTCTTAGCGACAAACATTTCAATCGACAAAAATGCCTACAAACAGATGTTCCTAGATGAAGGGTTTCTCTTTGTTAAACAGGATTATTTGTTTTCAGTCATCGAGAGGTATGGAAATTACTTGGCTTTAAGACTAATGCAAAAAATAGTCTATTTTAGATAAAGAGCTGCTAAAATTACATAATTCTTCTTCTTTTTGTAGGATAAAAATCCATCCAGAAGGGATAAGTTTTCCACTGCTCAAGAGCATTCTCAGTTTCTGCACTTCTTTGCTAGTGATTCACCACAAAATTGATAATCAGTAATTCATGGTTATCTTTAGGATAATCGAATTATGTCTGAAGTAGAATATCCCTGGATCGTTTGTGGCATGCTTGAATGGAATTGTTGAGCTATTTTTACCTGAAAATCCACTTAACGAATGGAAGTTCAATTTACTGCTCTCCTCTAATTTCTTAGCTCATTTCTTCATGATGTGTACATAGCCCAACGATGAAGGCATTAGAGTTTCTGAACTTATTAAGAGACTATCTAGCATGGATAATACCATAACCAAAGTAAATTATGCATTAAAATAATATAATTTCAACTATTTTATGAATCTTTCAAAGACAATAATGAACACAGTTTACCTATATTTTTTGTTTGTTTGTATAGAGGTTAATATCATAAGAGCTATGTTTGGTGGCATCCTCACTTCTTGATCATTTTTCGATGAAAGTTTAAAAGAATATACTTTTCAGTTTGTCTAATTTCTTCTAAACCGGTTAAGAGTTCGTTGATATTTCCAGCAAACTGAAACTAGATATTAAAATCTTATCTATCCTTGAAACAAAGCCTCTAGATGTTACAAAAGAAGCAATATTTGCATTATCTAGTTTATTATCAGCTTAATCACTCGAACAAAAAGAAAGATTCTTCAGGAATAACAAAATAATAAATATCCTGTGTAGATTTCTTAACTCTCACTACGATGACATAGAAGATGAATTAACTGATAAATTGTTAGATTACTTAACACACGTACTTGAATTCAGTGAAGCAAAAACAGACTCAGATGGTGACGATACTAATTCGTCTTTGTCGGTCATGGGATCATTTCAATTCGTGAATGTCCTTGAAAAAATTATGGAAAATGGAAGTAACAATAATTCTCTGAAAGCAGCAGGAATAATAGAAAATTACAGTCGGTCAAAGGGATCTTATAAAGATATATTTCTATATTCAGGAGGAGCGCTATGAAAAATGAATTCAAGGGGAATTATCAATGGGGTTTCAATTGGGAAACTTAGAAGAAATGTGAAAAATAAGTGGAAATATAATACTACTCAAGAAAAACAAAAAAAATACTTAAACTTAAAAGGACTCAATACAATACTCATCAAGGGTTTTAGCCATCTTCACAGCAATTACGAATAATATATATAGATTGCTTGATTGATTCTCTCCTCCAGTTCTTTAACTGCTTCTGGCGGCAAATGATAGATTCTCGAAAAATCACTCGCAACCTTTTTACTCTCATCTCCTTAGTAAAGAGCAATCCTTCCTTTCCTACCAGCTGATACATTCACGTCAAGATACATGATTGGCTCTTTCTTGAGAGGATCCTTGCGACTTACAAAACTAAACGCTTCAACTTTAGTTGGTTCTTATTTTGGCATTTAATTTCTGTAGGTGTCTTCTTGTTTGTTCCAGAATTATTCTTTTTCTTCTTTAATCTTTCTAGCCTTACTGAGTCGATCTAAGACATTCTTAGCACCAGGTACGCAAGAAGAAACATATTTTTGTTTATTAGTGTAGCTTCCGTGTTTATTGATTGTTGGGTGAAATGAGAATTGTTGATATTCCTCTTCAAGTTTGAGTTCCTTTTTGTTGTGTTCCATAGCTAATTTTGCTTTCACATCGAAGGCATTTCCATAGAGTCGAGAGTAGACTTCTTAGTCCTGGTATTCTTTGAGCTTCGTGGAGACAGGAAGATTTGATGAGATTGATGTTTTGAGGATAGGATGGAAAGTACATTTATCTAATTCTTCTTTTTCTTTGAGAACTGCAAATGTGTCTCTTTTTTTATTTAACAGCTGTGCATGCTGGAAAAGCAACTCATATCGACGAGTAGTTTAAGAATTAGCAGGGGAATCGATATTATTCGTTTATTGTTGTTGCTTGTAGGTTAATTAGCTTTATTGTTCCTATTTATATTGTAATTCCTATTGATGTTCTTGTTGGTGCCTTAAAGGGCTGCTACTTTAGCTAAAATCCTCTTTTCTAAGGTTGTTTTGAGTGTTGCTGCTATTTTGGTTATTAATAATACAATGTGATTTATCAAAAATGTACGAAAACAGCTTGTAGACAGTTGTTTCTAAATGCATGTTAAGCTCATCCAGAATGTTTGAGAAATCAAATTGCTCATTGTACTGCTTTAAATGACTTGTGTTTTCATCGAATGCTTGCTGGAAGATAAAATAAGCCTTTTTTTACACTTCGCTGACAGACAGTGATGGATCGCTTAATAGCAGCATGACATTGGATAACAGACCTGGAGTTACTTTCTCTTATTCTAATGCTTGATCGTCAGCATGATCATGTTGAGTTGTAGAACACAACATGAGAATTGCCCAAAGTTCTTGCCATGATTAAGTAATATCGTCTTCTAATAACCCAGCATGCGTTAATAGGTTCTGAAAATCTTCTGTTGTAATTAACCCAATCTGCTCTAATGCTGACTTTGTGAAGATTTCATTTAGATGATATATAAAAGCCTCATCGATTTGCTCCCTAGAGTCCTGGCTGAATTAGGATACTTTGAAACCAGTGTCCTGCTAGTTAGAATGAGATATTTATCGAGATGCATTTGAATTATTATTTCCTAGAGTTTATCGATATGCCTATGATGCTATTCGCTTCATGGTCGCTTCTTTTTTATCAGAGAGAAACACCTCTTGACGTATCGAGGAAGGAGACATCATCGTCTTCATATGTTTACTCGCTGAAGAAGCAGCATATTTGTTACTGTTAATCTAGTGAAGAGTATTACGACTCTTATCAGCTGAAAGCAGCTTCCTGTCGTTAATCGAATCCAACGAAATGTGCATTTAAGCTAATTTAGAAGGAAATAATAAGAATACTTATCCTCTTTTTAGATTACGTCTGATAATAATCAAGCAGTGTGGGGATAGTTTTATGTGTGTTATTAGAAGTAATAAGGACTGCTATTAATCTGAGCAGGTTTATCGGATATCAGCTGGAAACAAAATTAGTATTAATAAAAATATTATAAAAATAGAGGAATTCAAACACAACACACAACATATTTTCTAAAGATAGCAAATCTTAAAAAGTTCATCTTTTTTTCTAAGATAGGAGAATCAGTTATTCATTGAAGGCAGAGTAGAGAGCATCGACTTGATCATCGAATGCTTGCTACATAACGAGTAATTGCTCCTCCATGTCCTTTTTCTCTTATCTTAACTTGTTTACTTCTTCTTAGATACTACCTCCTTCTTTTATTTTTTCTAAACCCTTCTTCACGTTTTCTACTTCCTTGCGATTTTCAGGAGATGATTTATCTAGAATTATCTCATTTAACTTCTCTTAGCTTGTCGGTGCAGTTGAAGCATTTCTGTTTTCTTATTAATTTTTCATTAATTCTTCAATTTATCGCTGTTATGCCTCATTCCTTTCAGCTAATTCCTGTAATTTCTATTCTGTTGTTGATTTCTAGGAAGACAAACTAACAATTTAATTTTTCAATTCCAAATTAATTCCTTCTTAGATACTATTCCCTAATCCTGCGCCTGCACCAGCTGATGGATCTGGGATTTCAGAAAATCTAGGTTTTTCAGAGAAATGACTGCCAGAAGTCCTTGATTCCATATCCATTTCAATCTGTTGCCTGAGCTCGAAAACTTCTTTTTCTAAATTAGCATTCTATGCAGTCATGTTCATAGACGATGTTCGGAGATCACCAACTGATTTTCGCAGGATAACAATCTCACTTTCTTTTTCTACGATTTCTTTCTCTTTCCCCTCCAATTCGCTGATTCGTAATTTCTGCTTAGCATTTTCATTCTTGAGTTTTGCGATATCACTCTTCAGCTTCGAGTTGTCCTTCAGGACCTTCATCATATCGCCAGCCATCTCACTCATTTTATATGGTTTATTGTCACTTTCCTCCTGTTAATCCTTCTCTCTCTAATTCTAATAGTTTGCGCAAATTTTATTAATAACTTTTACCAATAGCGTTTTTATGATATTATTAGAATTCAATTATCTCTTCGTTTGTTTCTTTAGCTACTACATAATATCATGATTGAAGATGGAATCTCCGTATTGTATAATGACGCAACATTGTTGATCTTCTGCACTCCAATCATTTTAGCAAATACAACAGCAGCAGTAACACACAATAATAACATAAAATACCTCATAAATCTTAAAAAATATCTTGATTTTAATCGGTTTTAGAAGTTAAGCAAAATATGAAATAACTCCCTTGAGATTCAAATTTCTCAATTAGAAAATAACGATCTTAAAATGTAGGCGAGATACAATTAAAGAAAGCCTCTCTGAAGAGAATACAACGTTTTTTAAAGAGCTAATCCCAAAAGACGTTTCTCAGCTGAGTATGTTTCAGAGAATTGGATCGAATTATTTGAATGTCTTCTAAATGGATTTTCTGAAAAAGTAAGAAAAATTTAAATAAAATAAAGATATTAATTTTAGAGTTTAACAAATGAACAAACCATCCAACACAAACAAATATTGATTTTTCTTATGCAAATACTGTTAATCATTCACAAAAGACCAATATGTAAGGTTCATAAACATATTTGAAAGTGACTTTCAAACTTTTGAACCCTACTCTACTCACGACTAAGCAGCATTCTCTCCCGAGAAAAGATTATTCGCTGAGCCATTGATTTAACTTGAAATCTCCTGTGGAGCTTACATAGATTACGATTATTGCTAGCTCTATTATGATAATTATACTTATGACGGCAATTATGCTACTTGCTGATATGCTTAAGCTAGCATCTACTGCTATTATTATTATAACTACTGCTATTACAAGTTAGAAACAATATTCATCTACGGATTTTATTTATTTTTGTGATTGTAGAGAATATCTTGTATGGCATCATTGATTTCGAAGAGTTTTTCTGAGTTTTCATCGTAGATGCTGGAAGCGAGGTTATTGAGGAAGGCATTCTAAGTCACATTGATTTCCCCTTGATTTTTCAGCGTCTACAATATCCCAATGCAATTGAAGACAATGTGCATCAGATTCCCATAACCAGCTTGGTAATAATTTGTTTCTACATGCTTCTTGTAATCCTCCCCACGTTCACGCAATAGACGTTGCTCCCCTTTGGTTATCATAGAATTTACACTCTGCTGGATCTTCTCCTTTTGAAATACATAAATTAAAATTTAATTAGTAATTTTATACAGATTCATTAGAATTAATTTTTACTAATGTTGATTTTAATATTATATTGATAAAGATATCTGATATCCCCCTTATTGTGTTACCTCTGTAGATTTATTAGAGATATGTTTGATTTCATTAAGTATTCCTTCGTCATTGGGACTTTCTTCAAGTTCTCTTTCAATATAGCTCAAGGGAAATTTTAAGATCTTCCCGAAATTCTCCGCCACCTGTTATTCACCTAACGAAAATAGCCCATACAAAAGAATAGTCATTATTTTCATCTGAATGGGTAATTAATCGAATTCTCTCTCGCGAAGTTGAAAATATTTCCCCCATTCCACATTGAACCAAAAAAAAAAACAAATCAAAATATTGTGTTTTGATTATTTTTTTGTTGTTGCAAATCTTCCAATGAAGAAGATACTTTACAATTCCTCAATCAAAACGAATACAATAGCAAAGTAATTATTTGAGAATTGCTTGCTTAATATCTGATTGCATCCATGGTAAATTATGAGTAAACAAATTCGAGAAACAATTTGGAAAAAAGTAATAAGGAGGAATTCAAAAAAAAAGGGAAAAAAATAAAAAATAGAAAATAGTTTTTTTTTGTTCAGGGATTATTTCATATTCCCCCGTTTGTTGTTGTTGTTTGTTGATTGCAATGATGGTTCATAGTATTGTTCAAGAAGATGTACTGAAGTGGTTGAGTCCTCGGAGACGGAACTTAGCGATGACATGTTTTAGAGCATTATCTATGAGATTAATTTGAATACCTGTCCAACCGTATTTCTAAAAGAAACTTTCTTTATTTTATTAATTCTCGCTGGCTTCAGCTTGATCGTTATACTCTTTGAGTTCATTAATAAGCAAGGTCTTTCTTTATATTACCAAAAACAAATCAATTCAAAAAGGAGAACAGCAAAATTTAGATCTTTTGTGCAATTATCAGAAAAAATTTGTTAATCTTATTGTAACCTGTCAAGAAGTTTAATTAAGAATGCCATAGAGAAATAATCTAAGTCTTAGAGTAATGCTGAAGTAGGGACTTATTTGAATTCACCATTTGAAGTAGGATTAGTATTGATTCTCTGATTCGAATAATGATTGATATCTTTTTTTGTAAAACAAAAAGTTAGACATTAAAAATGTTAAAATATCACTATTTTTCCTAGAACAAATTATGATAATTAAATTACCTTATGCAGTAAATTCATCTGGCTAAATTCTTAATGTCTATGCAAGTTCTCTGATGGAAAATTTTAAAGAAATTTGTCAAAAATATAATCACAAAAGCAAAGGCTAATAAATTTCTCATTTTTTTGTTTTAATTTTCTTGATTAGTCATATTGTAATACATTGAAAGGCATGTATCTGGGATTCTAATGACACCTAGATCATTCATGGTGAATTTCACAATCACCACATCACCATTTGTTGTTAAAACAGTGCCAAGATGGAAGTGATGACAATTTGGATGAATTGCAATGACAAGCTAACCAACTCGAAGAAGAGGTATTTTATCGACTTCTTAGATGAGCTTATCGTTGAAAATGTCTTGAAGTGAAGCAAGATCCTATTGCTAAGGGGAAAAAATCAAAAAGAATTCTATTAGAGAACCAATATTATTATTATTATTAAAATGATTAAAAGGACAATTATTTGCAAATTTAAGAAAAAATTTTTGAACAAAAATTGCCCTATTTTCTATTGTGAACTGCTTTATTCATCACAATTTCGACTTACTTAACTATGCTAGTATTCTCTGACTCTTTTGCGATATAAACCTAGCTTGGATAGCTCAAGTCTAGCAAAGTTCTAGCTAAATTTCGTTGGACCTTGCATGCAGCTACGAAGAGCTTACCATTCAATTCTTTTTAATTTTGTGTGTGTTTCAATACCGAATTCAAGCAAGACATCTGCGAATGTATTGGCAGAATAATAAGCTTTATCAATAGTGCAATAGAAGAACTCATGCTCCATCCATTATAAACTCTAAAGAATTTTTTTAAAATTGATCAGAATTTAAGCATCACAAACACAATTATTTAGTAGAATTTACTTTTTCATTAATCCGATCGTTTGTTGCTTCATTCTTTTTGCTTGCTCTCTTGGGATTCTTTCCTGTGCAATTCCTTGTCTGCTCTTCGATGAAAGCAAACCGCTATTCTGCAGTATCAGCTTAGTTAAAAAGAAACCTGCCTTTTGGGAATTTAGGTTTTCTTTTATTTACTTATTATTTAATCATAGAAACGCTCCAGCTTTGCTATTAAAAGATATTAGAATTGCATCCTGGCTGAAAATCATTAGTCTCATAATTTGAGACTCTTCCATTCCCTTAATTTCTCTCAACTTGCTAGTTCTTATTGCCATGCTACTTTTTTATTTTCATAGGCTATGCAGCTTTTTAACCATTTTACCTCTAATATAATGATTCCTAAGTATATCTAGCAGATTCTTATTATAATTCAAGGCTTTTCTAGTAAGGGGGTTGCTAAGCTGCATACAGGAAAGTTTCTTACAATCCTCCTGTGGTGGATTACTAAAATTCTTGCTGTTGTTGCTTTGTTTAAATAAGCCGCATAGTTTCTTCTTTATGAGGTGTCTATTGCTGCTGTTATATTTCTAAATTATCATAATAGTCAGCCATGATTGCAGCCAATATCTCTCCAGTTGCTTGCTTGTTGAAGGTCAAGAAATTCTTGTTCTGTGGAAAAATGAGTGAGAGAAAAAAAGAAAAGAATAACATCAGTTAGGTTTGTAGTTTTAGTTAATTCTTCTAAAGTTAGCCTCACCTTTTGATAGAGACTAAGGAGATGGATCTTAGAGCGCTCGAATCCTTATGCAGACAGATCCTACTACATTTAGTCTATTTTTTCCAGCTCGCTTTCCCTAAAATCTACAAAAGTACAACAAAGCAAAATATTCTAATTTGTGTTGTTAATTCGTTTGACTCAAGGAACTTACACTTCAAGAAAATATCCAGCTCCTCAGGCATCCATCGCTAACCCATGTCGAGTTTCTCTGATCAAAAACACAATTGAATAAGAGATTCTTAGCGAAAAATATGAGTATTATAACATACTTGACTTGGCTAGGTCGGTAATGATCTTATTCAGGTCCTCCATTGAATGAGAATAAGACAGCGAGACTAAAGAGATACAAAAGAAGAAGACCTATTTGGATAGCTTGAAAGCCAGTGTGTGACAAAAGATATTGTAATTTATTATTTATCTTTTCTCTCTTTTGCACTGTTCTTTCTTTTTTTTATTTTTTGATCGAGACTTTTGTTACGAATGTAAAAATTGTTTTGCATCCTTTTGTTATCGCAGGTTATGCGCGAACTGCTTTACTTTCAAACTTCTAAGATAAGACAATGGTTAGTTTGACTTGTGCTTCTTGCAACATTAATTTGTTAATATATCTTATTTTATTGTCTTGACATAGAGTCACTTTCAAGAATTAAAAGATACTCATGGATTTGATATCACATCGATACTAAATAATATGGCCGAAAAGTAAAAAATATTAAGTAATTTTAAAGGAAGACGCATTCATAAGCTTTTGAAAAAATCACAAGGTAAAACTGCCTGATTGCTTGAAAAATTGAAGACTAATTAATCCAAATTCTTGCAAGAGAATTACAAATAATTTAGAACAATATCCTGAAACTAATATCTGAGGAAATTCACAAAGATGTTTCAATACATAATTCTTTGCAGTTATTTTACCTCTGAAAAAGAGAGAAAGAGAGAGTATTTTACAAAAAAGAAAACAATTGATTTATAAATTCATCAATATCCATAATTTCTGTAAATTTATTTTTGTATCATACAAATGAATGAGAATCTTAGTGAATAAAAGAGGAAAGGAAAATAACTAGAAGAATTATTTTTGAATACCCTTTTAAGCGAAAGCAAACAGAAAAGTTTTGTGTGTGTTTTTTTTAGAGGGACAGTCTTTGAAATAATCCTGAAAATATGAATAATCAAACTTACGTTTGAAAGATAAATTAAACATTCTTTGACCTCTAAATTTCTAGAAGATATCGAGTGAAGGGGGACACTTTCAAAACTAATTAGGTTGAAGGTAGAGTTTCGACAAGATACAAAAATATAAACATATTTATATGCCAGAACAAGGATTAGCTTCCTCATTACAATTATCGCCTCATAAACCTGAACCCAATGACGGTTTCTGTCCGTTTGTGTTCACTTGCGATGAAGATTGCATGATTTAAAGTTACTTGTATGATTATGGTGTAGCTGGATCTTTAGGATTGCTTTCAATTATCTTCTCACTATACTTCATCTGCCAGCATAGATCATACTACACAAATCCTCACTTCTAATCGAAAATTATTGGTAAAAAAATACCCCCACATCCTATGTTAATCTTTTTAATTTGACATGATTTTGTTATGGAACCTTAGTGATCTTGCTGATGGCTCCTTTTTATACTATCATTTCAATCTTATCCATCACCTTTCATGTAAAGAATTGAAAGGAAGAAAAACCTACTTGAAAAAAAGAATTGAATCTCAAAAATCCCTTTTCATTTTCAGATGTTAATATGCTGTCTAATTCTTTTTATTGCTGCAATTAGACATTAGCACCTTATTTCACTCTAATTCGTGATGTGTACGAGGCATTTCTCTTATTTACATTCTTCTATCTAATCTTCTCGTATCTCGCATATGATGAAGAAACAAATTGTATTGTCGATGAAAGAGTCTACATACGTATGATCGAAGCTGAGAAATAAGTCACGCATATGTTCCCTTTCAATCTATGCACAAAGCCGTATTTGCTCACAAGGTATTAATATATTTTTCTTTTTGTTTACCCCAACACATTAGTTAACTGTTTTTGTTGGTTATGCTATGAATTAGTCAAGCAAAAGCAAAATACTTTACATATAGATGCAAGAAATATGTCCTATAATTCTTTGTCTTTAAGCCAGTGCTTTCAGCTGTGCTAGTAGTCATGGAATTGTTCATCGAACCTGACAGTGACATACTTGTAAGATACATTTATTTATTTTTATTTATTTTATTTTTTTTTGTTCATGTAATTTTGTTGTTAACTTGTTTGGTTTTGTGTTGCTCAAAGCTGTCTATTGGCTCATTCATTAGATTCTTCATAGGCTGTTCTGTTACTTACTCTCTTTATTATCTTATCATGTTCTACTAAGCACTGAAAAAACCTCTTGCACCTTGGCATCCATTACTGAAATTTTTAACGATCAAGATTACTTTGTTTTTCACATTCTGGCAGTCAATGACACTGGAATATGTTGTAAAAATACCATTATTGAACTGCTTCGATAAACGATCTCCTTTTTTCAATGAAGAGAGGATATTGTACGGCATAGAGGTAAGGAAAAATGAAAAATTACAAACAAAAATGATTTTTCTAAGTTTAAAGGTCTTTTTTGTTTTGTTTTTTGGAATAGAACACATTAATTTGCTTTGAGATGTGCTTGATGGCAATAGCAGGAGGGATAGCGTATAGTTATAAACCATTTATTATTGGGATAATTAAAGAAGGAGGATTTTCTGAAGTTTTTAAGGATAACTGGGAAACTTTCAAGAAAGATTTTCGGCTGATTAAGCCAAAGAAATTCGGATTCACAGGAAAGCATAAGTAGCTAGAACTTGTCCCAACATTTCGGCCTTCAGTGGAGAACAAGAGCGTAGATATTGAGTTTGAAAATCCCAAAAAAAATCTCTATGAAGCACTCAATCCATCATATGTTTGATGATCTTCAAAACACTAAAATCTTTCAACTTATTTCTTTTCCTCATACGCATTTCCAATTTCCTAAGAAACTGAATTGCTTAGGCCCAAAGCTATTCATTCATTCTTCCTTATTATAGCCTCTATTAGTAAATCTTGTGTTAAATATTTCTCGTTTAATCAGCAGACAGCTAAGTGTTTTTGTATGCAATTTACACATATTGTACATAACATATCCATACATTTTGCATATTTTTGCTAATTTTTTTCCTATTAATGTAATTTCACTTCACATTTCTTTATTTGTCTTCCTGAACAACGGTAGAAGATCTGGATGTAGTTTATAGAATTCTGCTGCATTCGTTGTTTTCACCCAAGGAGGTCTGAAACAAAATGAAATAGTATTTTTTGCAGGATTCACTTTACTCCATTCGGCAGGTGATCTCGTTAACCCATACGGCGTGATTCTCTAATCATTCAACAGACTGTTAAAATACATTGAAATCGCAAGAGGATCATCCGTTTCTGAATCAGGATCAAGTTTGAATACAACTTCTATTAGTTCTTATGGTGTAGGCAATATTATAAATTTAGAATCTGGCCAATCTGTCTCTAAAGTAAACTTCAGCTCACCTACAATAACCCCTAATTCTGTTTTCGTTGGTTTATGCAGCACTTATTCTTATTTTGAAGGTAAAAAATCACCCGCAATATTCCTCGCTGCGTTTATCAATCGTTGTCTTGTTTTGCTTTCCTACAAAACATCATACGTGTCACTTGGGATGTAGGCAGGGAAGATATATGGTGGTTGTGGTTATCCTGAATAATTATTTCTAAATGGATCTTCCCATTTCCCTTTGAAAGCCTAATCATTAGTTTTGAAATCTTATTCAGATATTTCAAGTCGTTTTGAAAGCGATTTTAACCTATCATATTTGTCTATTTACTTCGCGAACTCGTAGACTTCATCTGAAAATGAAAATGGCTCAAAGAAACCACCGCCTTTGAGTTTAACCACTTTTTATTATGGACGAAGGCTTGAATTTGCGGCTAATTCTTTAGCTCTTTCGACTCGCTATCTGTTTTGATCGAGAATTACTCTGTGCTAGAATGCATCAGGGAGATCTCGAATGAAAGTGTAATTATTTGCTTCAAATGCGCTACGAATAAAGTCTTTTTCCCTTGTGAGATCATCATAATAATTAGACGAATACGGCAGAGGTTAGGTAAGAAGATCTTCATGGTAAGACTACGCTCGACCTCGTAGATTGAATGTACGTTCTTTTTTAAGATCAGAAGTGGGTTTGTTTATGTTGTGGAGTTCAAGATTGAGTAAATGATCAACTTGCCTGTTTCTGCCAGAAGCATCGCTTGAAATTGTATTCCCTTACAGCATCTCCTGCATTTTAGTGCTTAGTAATAAGGGAAGAGTTAAGGATGTTATTGTTTCTGTTGGGGAATAATCCAAATACCAGAGAATTAACAATATTAATCAATCAAATAATAATGTGACTCTCTCTCTCTTTTGTTTATTTCATTTACAGTTGACTGCAGTAATCAAAAGTAATTATCTGCTTCGTTAAATATTAACTTAGAAAAAGACAAATACAATATCTCTGATTTATTGGTGGGCGACTACATCCCTAAGTACTTTTTTTCTATTTGCTATTCACTGAAACAACCAATCTTTCAACATCAACATGCTTGACAACGCATTTTTATTTTGCATTTTTCCTTTTGATAGAAATAGAAAAGCTGTGCTGTGCTATGTAGGCTACTGTTAGTTTTATTTAGTTTAGAAAAATAACTTATTCGATAGTGTTACAGCATTCAAACAACACACACACACAAATTGTGAGATTTTTGTTTTAGCTTCATTACTGTTTATTGTATTAATATGGTTGGATTAGAGAGACATAACTGTTTGTATGTACCTCCAATTCTACTCTCTAATAATGATTATGATCCATATGCTTCATTTAAGTAATTTCATGAGAAACTTAAAGGCCAATGCACCAAGAATAATGACACCGAAGAAGCTAGCCCAGAAAATAACATAAGCTTTGTTTTGTGAGCTGCCCGCAAGATCGACAGAAGCGAATTCCAAGCAGGCTTCTAATTAGCAACGAATAAGATTAGATCCATAGAGAGTTTGCAAGCTCGCAGAGTTTAGGCAATGCTCCATGCAGGTTTGGGTAAGGGTTTGTTCGGTATCGAAGAAACCTTCTGAGGAATAGCAATCGTCTGTGTTGGAATAGCATTCTGTCATTTCTTTGAGCTGAGAATTGCATTCGGATGTTGACAAGCAATCAGTCATTTCCTGTTTGCAAGAACGAGCAATGCAAGATTCTGTCACTGAGTCTGCATAAGTGAAACTAGCTTAAACAGCAAGAGAAAGAATCAAGAATAGGGATAGTTTAACCTTCATTTGTGAGTAGTTGTTTATTGTTAATTTTTTGTTATTTTTGTAAATTAAGATATTTTACGCAATGTGCTTATTATTACCCTTTAGTTTTTGTTGATTTAAAGAACAGAAAAAAACAAAGGAATCAATTCGATTGCTTTCTCTTGACTTTTCGTCTAGGTACTTGATTTAATTAAATAATAATTGCAAACATAACAAAAAAGGGAAATGCGAATGATTAGAATTTATGAATAATGCTTCGAATAATTTTTTTTCAATTGTATGATCATCTCTCAGTATTTCCATTTTAAAATTGTTAAAATACAGGAACATGAATAATTATTTAGAACAATGTTATTACATTACAGATGAAACATTCTTTTTTTGAGTTAATCGTTCCTGTAATACTAATCTCATTCAAAGCAGATTGAAATGTGCATAGTATTCAGGTGTGATTTGATAATAAATCTAATCTAGATTATCTTAATGGATATCCTTCAAATCTATGGCGTGTTTAATCACAGGCAGATTTGAATCTAAGATAAAGAATTTCATCGATCCACTGTACGCGCACGAACTCAAAAACGAGAAATAGTGCACTACGGGAAAGCGAATCTTCAACTAAGCTAATGTCTTCGAAGGATTCCTCAAGAGATAGTTCTTCAATTTAAGGATATTCTCCTGTTAAGCTGTAGGTATGTTCTTGAAATCCTTCCCACGCATCTCACTGAGATTCAGCTTGATTTACTCGATTTAAGCATGTTCCCTATGAGATATTTCAAGAACTCTCTCAGGTGAAGATGCTGAAGAAGAAGATGATAACGATAAAACTGCACTTTACTCTTCTAAAACTAGAATCTTATGATTATTCTAACAATTCCTATTACTGCTATCAACATCCTAAATTCCTTGATTATCCGCTCTAAACGCATCTGTAATGAGTTATTCCACAGAGAATTATTCCTCTTCATGCATGATATCCATATCTTCACTGAAATCTAACTACCAATGTTATTATTACATCGGTCTAATCACCGAAGAACTCAACGCTAAGAGATTTTTGCATAGGTTAGCTTAGAATAGCGGGTACTTTAACTCTTTAGGCTAGCTAAAGCAAATTTATGAATAAATCTACGAGTAATCTTCTTTCATCTGCAACTTCCCAAATGCTTCTTTCTTTAACCTAAGGCAAACCAATCAAAAGAAATACTCAGATTCTCTCCCTAAATTACTTAACCAAACAAAATTGAGAAAATGCAACCAAACTTACAGCTGATTTTTCGAATGTAGAATTTAAATCAGCAAGGCTAAGAAGATCTGCAACTTTCGCGGCTTAGCTGAGACTTCACAATTCGCTTTATTCACTTTAGCAAGTGCTTCTCGCAGTTACCTCTCCTTGTCTCCATCGGAAACCGCTTGTTGATTAATCTAACCAGTTGTTTCACCAGATTCTTCTTTTTTTACTGCTTCTATCTTCGCTTTCTTTTTGCTGACATTATTTTCTCCATCTACAAAGCTATCTTCTTCGTCTTTGCCATCATCTTCATCTTCATAGTAATACACCTCAGGCCTTGAAGACACGTTGATTCTCTTTTTCTTTGTGAAAAAGTTCGTAATATCAGTTTACTGTTAATTCAATTTCTGCGAATCCAGGGATTTATTATTATCCGTTTAACGCCTTGTAGCAACACTACTACTTTCCTTATTTTTCCTATTCCCATTAATTCCATTACTGATATTATTCCCCGCACTACTCTTCAAAGGTGTTTCTCTCGAATACGAATCATCCGAATAATCTGAAAATTCTTCATCATTATTTTCATTATTTCCTTTGTTTCCTTATTTCAACAACCCATTTTGTATTGTCCTCTCTGCTCGTAACACCTTTGGATCACTCAACGGCACATCCTTATGGACAATAATCGCTCGGACAATGTTTTGTTTGATTGTTTTGATATGGATATCTTTTTTGATGATGTGAATGTATCCAATGTGCTAGAATGTGTTCAAGATATGTTCTAAAGTCTTTTTGTCAATCTCACCAACACCTTAGTGCTTTTCTAAGAGGATAATGTATTTCTTGAGATGCAAACTCTTGAGAACTTTCTTTTCATTTATTCTATTCAGGATGATAATGTATCTGTTGAGTTTGTTCCTAGAAATCTATTTCTTACTTACTCCCTTGCTAGGAGGTAGTTACTTGCAAGCAGGTTCTTTAATGTACTATGATTTAGTACCATTATTGTTATTATTATTCTTATTGTCTCCATGTGCTTGTTGTGATCTAACCTAATCGAATTCAACTGTTTCGTTAATAACTTTCAAGAGCAATTCTGAGAATTTGGTGTAATCAGCTGTTTCCTGTGCTGGTGGGTGAGCAAAACAAGATTCTATGAATGGTTTATCGGCTACACGCAATAAATCATCGATGAGTTTCTGATGGTCTTTGAAATAAGTGAAGATATGATTGAAACTATCACTGTTTAATCGAGGGTTCGAAGAGAATAAAGCCTCTGACGGATTCACAGGTGTTGCCTAGAATTGGTGTGATTATGATAAAGTTTCATTTTATGATTGACGATGTTGTTACGGTGCTGTAATTGACTCCTCACATTCCATTTTCTGTTATACCTATGTGTTCATCAGAGCCTTATGTTGGCCGTTGTTTTCGTCTTCAATTGGTTAGTAGTGGTTGTTATTCAATTCCTCTACCTCAGCTTTCAAATTGATTTGCTTGTCGCGAAGTAAACGATCCTAGGGTTGAAAATGAAAAATTAGCAAAAATATGTTCTAATAAATAATGTATTTTTTATATTTTTGTTACTATGAAATTAGCCATTTTTTGTGATTTTATATGAAACTTCAACGAGAATGTTCTGCCTTGTCTATCGGCAGTCTTCTGCACGTTATAAGCTTCAATAATGCTCTCAAGTGACCTCACAAGCATCTTACGTTCTCCTAATTTATGTATCTTGGACGCTATTTCACTTTAAAGCAGTCCTTCCCTGAGGTACGCTTCATATGACGCAAAATTCAAGAGAATATTCTGAGTAAATGTCAATTCTCGCAAGATAAACGTATCTTCTTTGAGATAATTCCAAGGATCACTGACGATTGCTAATTTCGACAATTACAATTGCTGTTTCGTTTTGTCATCGATATCTTGGGATTATTCCGCGTTAAGCTGTTGCAGTTTTCGTTTTGCTTTGATGTCGATTTGATCACTGTCTTTATCAGCAAATTTCGATGCAATTGCAAGTTTACAGATTTTTTCTGGTTAAATTCTAATAAATTTCAGCGCGAAGAGTTTTCGGCAATAGTGAGAAACATTTGTGATGTCTAATCGCTTGATTTCTTTATCAGTTGAATGGGAAATTGAAGAATTGAATTAAACTGCTAAGTCGCTATAGGTGATGCCTACACTGCCAGCTTGTAAAATCAATCGATAGAGAATATAAAGACTACGGTTTGATTTATCTTCTTTGAAGAACAAACCTAGTCGTGATTCGTCATTTAATTGCTTTGTGAGTTCATCCTTCAGTTTAATGAGAGGATTACTAATACTACCCGCTGAATTACTAGCAGACACAGTGAACAACTGATTTGTTTATAATGCAGCTAGAAGTTTTGTCTATCCAATTTTATGGACTAACGGACCAAGTTATCCAACGATTATCTGAAACGGAGCACTGTTTCCTTCAGCAAAGCTAAGAATCTTTGCACTCTTCTTGATCAGCAATTCCATTCCGCTACCTTCCCCTTTTTTTTATTATTTTTTTATTCCCCTTTTATATTATTGATAATATTTTAGTTGTTTTTTTTCCCCTCCCCCTATTTATGCTTTTGAAGATCAGTCTGATATGTTCATCCTTTTAATCGGAGGAAACAAAATACCCCCCTCCCCTGCATCAAATTCAAGATGATTTCAATGCGAATAAAGAGGAATTTTGAGTACATAAAACTTGCTAAATAATTTATCTCAAAAAATGGTAAAACAAAAAATAGGAAAAACAAGCAATCATTTGTGAAATTTAATTTGTTAATAAATACGTTCATTATTAGATTTTTAGAGAAAGAAAATTAAATAATATTTCTGTTTGATTAAGATTCTCCTGCGAAATCAATCAAGCACCATATGAACCAGAGAATTACAAATATTATTGCAAAAAAAATCGACTGCCTCCAGGTAAAAAAAATCGCAAAGATATTTTTTTATTTCTGATAAACAATTTTGCTTCTAACAAAACAAAACAAAAATCACTCAAAGAAAGCTAAATGAGTAGTACAAGTTTCTGGATAAAATTAGCTAAACATAAAGCTACTCGCAGTAATTGTTTGTTTTTTTGTTTGCTTTTGGAGTTTTTTTTGTTCACAACAAAAAAGGTTTATTTTCTGTATTTTTTCAAAAAGATTACACCTTAGTTAAAGAACACGGAAGAGATGTCTTGATGCCAGTTCACCATGATAAAACCCTGATATTTCTCCATGGTGCTGCGAATACAACTGCAATGTATCACAGCTTATTTCTCTCCGATTTCAGTCCAGTATGTGAACACACAAAAATTGTTCTGCCACAAGCACCAATGAATTTGATAACTTTCAGCAAATCTTCAGTTAAAATGCCTTCATGGTACGATATCCTCACTGAAGATAGAAAAAACAAACCAGCTGGAGAAGTATTTAATCTCAAAGATGTGCAGAAATCAGCTGAATCTATTCATAAAATATTAGATGACGAAAGATAGCTATTGAAGATACATGGCAGCAGTAGTAGTATAAATAGTAGTTAACTCCTCATAGGAGGTATAAGCCAAGGTTGTGCACTAGCATTATACAGTGGATTAAGTTATGAGCACAAACTT
>Ga0302271_10001214_pt1 | contig 25163 bp, 13 predicted proteins | sample III_Bog_N1_1_FD_198767 | JGI IMG/M metagenome (GOLD analysis project Ga0302271, IMG submission 198767) | Peat permafrost microbial communities from Stordalen Mire near Abisko, Sweden - III_Bog_N1_1 | ecosystem: Environmental > Terrestrial > Soil > Wetlands > Peat | place: Sweden: Abisko... | reverse complement strand
ACTTCAAGAAACCCATCAATCAACTCGACAACTTATTTTTAATTTGCTTTTGTTAAATAGAGGTTTTAACCCATATCTTCTCACTTTTTCTTATTCACAATATTAAATGTTAAACCTCACAACGAAAAAATACATAAATCTGCTTATTCCCTAATAATTTGATCTCCTTTCAGTAGATTAATGAGATCATTAAGGATTATTACAAATAATTCTTAATTCATTTATATTTTATTTTTTACAACCACTTCTTCAGCTTTACACTCAACACAATTTAACAATCTATCCCTCAAGTGCTGACTCGATCTTACTTATATTTAACTTAAACAGTGAGACTGTTTTCATTAGTGAATGCGCTCCTTCCGTTCAATATTATTCTGCATAAAAATCAATAAAATACATAATTTTAAACAAATCTTACCGATTAAAACAACATTTCCTTTTTGCTATTTATCCTTTTCTCCCTCTTTCCCTCTCTTCCTACTCAGTCTTTATATTAGTTATTCATGTTCATTCAATTCATAAATAATATTCTTTTGAAAATACATACCCCTATTGATTATATTATCAAATATAAAAATGAATTTTTTTTGCCATTCATATTCAACATTGCTTAATAATTAGATCTTATTATTAACAAAACAAACACAAAATATTTCTTAACTATTGAGATCTAGTAACTGTAAGAAACATAAGAAACATCTTGACTGATTATTCCTCTAATAGAATCTTCAAAATCGATAAAAAATAACTCCCCTCCCCCCACAATTTCTTGGTGTATTTGGAGTTAGTTAATTAGCTACAAACAAAAATCAAGTACCCTCAAAAAATACACTTTGATTTCCAACTCGTAATATTAAATATTAAGTTGGTTCTTCTTGTGTGGGAGGAGGTAGAAGGAATTGCTTATTAAGGATAAGTGAATTAGGAAGAGAAAAGATCAAAAGAGACAAATGCACTGACTATTTCTTTATTTTCCAGTTATTTCAATTGAAAATCCAACACAAAAAAGAAAGAGTAAAGAGCGAGAAAGAGCGAGAAAGAGAGAGAAAGAGAGAGACTTCCAAGAGATTCCTAGCTGCTGCGGAGAAATAACTTATTACCTTACTCCTAAGAACAGCCTAACGAGACTATCTTACTCTAAATTTCTATCTCAAAGAATATCTATTTCCTTATCTTAAGTCATTCTAAGGATATTCAATGCTAGGAGAATAACATCACCATTAAATTATATCTCCTTAAGCTTCATTTGATCATGTGTAAGCTTTAAGTCTCACACATATCCCTGATATGCAATCACAAATACTAACGCGCAAGAGTGCTGCAAACATATCATCATAGAATCAGCTTCCAGTTGCTGTAATACAATTAAATAACTTATTATAGAATATTGATTGTTATGGAGGAGATTTATTTGAGTTAACGTTAATAAATAAATAGGATGACTAGAAGCTTTAAAACGCTGAGATTATGGTTGTGGATGATACCAATCATTAGTTGTAGAAACGAGCATCTTTTGCTTCAATAACGCGAGAGAAAAAGGAAGAAGAAGATGATGATGATGTTGTCGATGAAGATGATGATGAGAATGATGTAGAAGCATAGCAGAGACAACGTTTATAAGAACATGAATGTTTATCATAATAATATGGCGTATCCCCACCAATTCCTTAATCTAGCAAGCAGGCTATTACCTTCAGCAACCCTCTTGGTGCATTAGGTCAACATGAAGTATGATATTTACAAAAAAAACGAAAAAAAGTTGAAACAATCAAGAAAAATAATATCTTAACTTTTCTCAATTAGGAGTAGGTTTCAGCTCCATAAGAAGGATTCAGAGGTACCTGCATGATCTTCCTGAAATCCAGGTATTTTAATACTTCAAAAATAGCTTTTGAAATGGAAGATTGATTCTCTCAAGTTCCATTTCGACAGATTACCTATTTCTTAATATTTTAATGTTGTTTAATTGGTAGGATAGGTTTTTTTATTCTTGTGGTGTTTACATTCATGCAAGTTGCTGCGTATTTAATGCATGATTACGCATACAGAACAACTGGATAATCACGCAATTCCTTAACAATCAATCTAATTGCTTACATCATCGAAATAATCTCAAATATCCCATTCACTGCTGAGTTACTTCTCCTTGGAATCGCCAAAAGTGACTAAACCTCCTCTCTCAAAGAGTTACTCACTCTCTAGCCGATATGCCTCTGTTTGATTTTACTTTCCAGTTGGTTATCAATAGCAGGTATCGAATCTACTATTATTGAGAACATTAAGCACTTTCGAATTCTAACTATCTTCAGATTATTCCCTTAGTTGTAAAAGAAAGTCAGTACATTCTTTGGAAGCTTCAAGCATCTCGGGAAAACGTTCTTCCCGTTGGCTTGTGTGATATTCTTCTATGCAATTATTGGCATATCGTTTTTTAAAGGGCATGTCGAAAGCAGATGTAGATTAACGGAGTTCCCTGAACATGATAAATGGGAGGTGTATGTATAAATTTAGCATACTTGTGGGTATCTAGAATGCCCTGAAGGATTGACATGTGGAAATCCAGCAGATTATGATATACCATCGAATCATGAAGAATACGCTACTGAGGAACTCTTATGGGGATATAGTAACTTCAATGATATACTCAATGCGTTATTCAGTGTGTACAATCATCTCATGGTCGTAGGGTGGATACAGACTACCTCAATTGTAAGAAGGAATTCCCCGAAGATGAACAAAACCATTTTTTTAATTATTTTTTTTTATCATAACTAATGCAAAAATAGTATTGGCGAGCATAAGACAAGACAATCAGTGGGATATACTTTGTCTCCTTAGTGCTCCTTTTATCTTAGATATTCTCCAACATCGTATTGGCTACACTTTACGAAGGATTTGTCGATATCAGTTCAATCAAGAACAAACAGCTACCATCAGATAAATTAAAAAAACCCTAAATCACTCTTGGATCTGTTGGTATCTAAGCTGAAACAATTAGTACTAGCAGTCCTCAAGCAATTCACACTGCCGATATTATCTTCCCTAAACAAAAGATCCATATGAAAAGAATATAGAATCGACATTAGACATTAGATCACTTCAAGCCGAAACAGCCGTACACATCTGAGAATATCCCTGTTAGAAAGAAACAAAGTATGTTCTAAATTATCCTTCAATCGTAGATCTCAAATGTGAATAACTAGCACGAGCTGGATATGTATAAGAATTCAGAGAAATTCAGTGCGATGACATGTGTGAAAGTTGGACGATTACTGCTGAAGAGATTCGCTAAATCAAATGTTTTTCATTGCTGTTCGTTCTTTTCGATAATAGGAGCAGCTATTGTATTAGCGTGTGATAATGATCTATTAACTCCTACTGAATATATCCGTTTAAATGAAGCTGATTTTGTTTTTTCTGTGCTCTTGTTCTTCGAGGTGTTTATCGAACTTCTCAGCAAGGGAATTGCAAAGTATTGCGCAGATAGCTTAAATATCCTTGATTTCTTGATAATCGTCCTTCATGTCTTTTGCTTCATCGCTGAACCCTCCTTAGGGTATGATATCTTCAACCCTACGAACTAATATTTTCTATTTATTCGTTGGACGAAGATCCTCAGATGCGTTAAGCTCTTCCATAATTTCTCGATCTTCGGGAATCTAAAAATATACATACAAACATACTACTAGACACTCCGATCGCTGCCGGAGTTTCTGATTGTATTTGTAGTGCTAATTTTACTGTTCGCTCAAATAGGCAGGGAGATCTTCGGAAATGTACCACTTTCGACCCACGCAGCAGATGAAAAAGAGGAAGAAAGCCATCTACGTATAAACTATGATTCGCTGTAAGATAGTTTAATCGCTGTGACGATGATATTCTTCAACGAAGAATGGCATATAACTATGTATGAATATCGTAGACTAGTCGGATATAAGAGCATCGTATTCCATTTGATCTGCATGCTCATCTGCTAGGTTCTGTATATTCGGTTATTTATTGCGATTTTCATAAGTTAATTCATGGTATGGCTGCGGAAGTTTGAGATCGAATATAAAGTAAGCTAACCATATTAGAATACAGTAGGGAAACTGTTCCATGAGGTATTCAATGAGAGTTTCTTAAGTAGAGCGTTTATTAAAGGGAATGATAGGAAAGGAAAAGTGAACGTATTGGAGAAGATCAAATCGGGATTATCGCAAGAGGAGAATCAGTAATAACTGACTACTGAAGGGTAGCTACTCAATACTAATAGTGAGAACGAGTAGAACAATAATAATTTGAATACTCTTTCAGATGATAAGGAGAATCCGCAAGAAGGTATTGTAGCTGCTGGGTAGAGTGATAAGAACACTAATAATGTTCCTAAGCTAAATCTCAATAAAGATATTAAGGAGAATCAGCCGACTTCAGCGTTCTTAAAAAAACTAAATGGCTGGAAGAGCAGCAGATAGAGTGATAGTCATAAAGAATCGAGTCTTGAGCTGACTAGGAAACCAACAACGGAATATTAGTTCTCTGCGAAGAAGTAGAAGGAGAAATAATATGGATCGATGAGAGAAATTGGGAATTTTAATGGGATGGTTAAGAAGAATAACAATAAGAAGAATGTGTAGAGCATGACTCACATCAAAATGTAAGCAAGTAGAACAGGAGAATAAATACAAGAACCATCAGAAGGAGTCCAGAAATGTCCATAATTCCTGAATCCTTAAGAAGAACCTCGATTGTCTTCAGCAGCTGGATCTGCTCTCCCACAACAGCACAAATATTTAATTCCCAGATCTGGACAGTTGTTCACTGATTCACCCTCTGGATTGTTACAGATTCGAACTGACAGATATGAATCGATAAAGGAGTCCAGCTAGAAGCAAAACATGTGCTCAATGACATAAAGAGATAATTAACAAGAACTGTAATTATTCTCAGCATCCCCAGCTACTAAGTAAGCAGCTAACAAGCAGATAATCTCAGCTTTTAAGAGTTAATTAAGCAGTGCAGATAGTGAATTAGCTGATTAAGGGTAGTTGGATGAGGAGAATTGTCTTAGAAGTGAAGGGGCAATTTAGCGAGAAGAATTTTTAAGGAAGGGAGAAGAATTTTTAAGGAAGGAAGAAAGTAAGAGGGAAAATATCAAGTAAATTAAATCATTTAATACCAAGCAATAAGAGAATTAGAATCTCATAGCTTCATCTCTCATGAAGGGAGGCAAAAAAGGGTTATTCTAATAATTAAACTAGCAAGCAATGCTATTCAACTCCATGGAAGAGAAGGATCTTCTCCCGTATGTCCAAGAAGAGGATGCTAACACTACTGCTATTTAACATAACAATAATCCCCAGAATCATCACTTTTATAAATAAAGTAGCAGTTTCTTACAGTAATCTTCATCGTAGTAATTCTTTAATCATCTTCGGAATAGCAGTGATATCATGAATCACGCTGCTTTCAGTGGTTCAATTATGCAAATACCAGATAAAATACAATCTTAGATTAATTCTGAGCTACTAAATCCTGGGTAGAATACGGAAAAAACAAGATATACGTTTGCTTAGGCATTTAGAAAATCACTATTACAGCAGTAACATCAATAACGATAGTAGGCCTAACAGAATGAGGATGGTTCTAATAAAGCTAGTATTAATGAGTTTAAGGTTCAAAGGGAAGACACAAACCTGATTCATGACTCAAAATTAGATGACCATCACCACAAGCTGCAATAAAGCTAGTTTCATTGTGATAATGCCTGCAAGAACAATTAAGAAAATGTGTAAAACAATCAAAAACTCACATAACAAACACAAATGAATAACGGAGAGAGACATATCGATGTTATCCTAGATAACCACAATAACAAGAAAATCAAGAATACTTCTAATTCCAGTGATAATTAAAATGATAAAACCCACGGACGACCATCTTCCCTTCCTTCAAAATCTTCTACTTCCCCTCGTGATCTATCATTTTTCATCTTCCCAGTTAATAGCAAAATCCGAACAATCTCTAAGACTATCGTTGAACATAAATACTTTGATTTCTTCATGGTACTATCGATTATCACCATGGCGATCATACTAGCCATTGATTCCCCTTTTTAAGACCCAGAATCCGCTGAGAAAAAAACACTTAGAATTATTACCCTTCTTCTAGCAACTGTATTTCTAGCTGAAGTTTTACTTTAATCGATCAGTTATGGATTTATCTTTTCTCATACTTCCTTTATCTAAAAGAGCCCTTTGAATATCGTAGACTTCATAACATCGATTGCTTCGTTACTCTATGGAATCAACCCATGGAAACGATAGATTTTTATATTCAAGTTTATATTAATCTGTCGGATGCCTATCCTCCTGTCGTTTCTGTCTAAACCTGTGAAGGACATTCACTTCGCTGGGAAGATCATCATGAAATGTCTACCAAGAATGTTAAGACTTATATTCTTCGCTGTATTGTTTCTATTCGTGACAGGTGTTCTCGCTACGAAACTCCTCAAAGGTTCTATGAACTCCTGCGTTTTCCCTGAAGAGAAATACACAGAGGAATTGACTGTTTAGAATAAATGGGACTGCTTAGATCAAGGTGGTGATTGGATCGATTCGATTTATAATTTCAATAATATTTTTAATTCCTTATCGATTCTCTTCACTGTCTAATCTTCTGAAGGATGGCTGGGGATTATGTTCGCTGCATATGACTCAACTTCTCGAGATGAGCACTCCCAGAAACGGCATAATAGTCTCTGGGCTGTGTTTTTCATTTAGTTTTTTTTCATAGCGAATATTTGCATTCTGAATATGTTCGTGGGATTAGTCGTCGAGACGCATTAGGAAATGATCGAACACGAGCATTAAACGAAAGAGCTGCATAAGTTCTAAAAGGAATGGCTGTTCATTAAGAAATCCATTTATTAACTTGCACCAATAACGAAGGTAAACATATTTTTAAATTTTTTTGGGATTTTGTAATAGCTTTTTTTGCTTTAATTCTCATGAAAAACAGGATCGAATTCCATAGAATATCGTCCATAAATTCATTTACTTGCACTTAATCTCAGGATATCTCTTGAAGGTGCTGTTTTACATCTTCACAATCACAAATTGCTTGAGTTTCACGATCTTCTCAAATCGCTAGTCAAAAACCCTTTAAGACAATTTAGTCACTGTTAATGGAGTCTGTTTAGCTGCTATGACGTTAGAAGTCCTCTTGAAGATTCTCTCCATGGGTAGTCGTTACTTCAAGGAATTCTGGAATGTCTATGATTTCTTACCAGTCTCCATAGGTTGGGTGAATTATGGTTTATAGACTCATTATTCTATGACAACGTTCTCAATGGGACTCAGGATCTTCGATGGGATTGCAAAGGGTGTTTAATTACTTCGATTCTACAGGATCATGAAGCATTTTACGATCGTTCAAAAGTTGTTTAAGAGCTTACAATACGCTGTTTCATCGATATTTGGGATATTCTTAGTCATGATCATATTCCTCTACACATCAGTGCTGCTATGCATGAACCTCTTTCCATTCTTGAAATACTAGGATACCATCAATGGATATGATATTCACTTCAAAACCTTCTTCTCGTCGCTTTTCGCGTTAATCAGAGTTATGACTAGTGAATTATGGTATTCTATCCCATCAGAAGCAGCTAAATAAATCAGTCCGAATTTTATCTGCAGAGACGATATTATTCTGTTCGAAGACTACTAACAATATGGACAGAATGCATGTGGAACATGGTTCTCATTTGTGTTTTTCTATGGATTTTATATGATTTTTATTCTGGTAATTCTGAATATCTTCATAGCGACGATCATCGAGAGTTACAAGGAAGCATTTAGTGCTGATGAGAGTGCTGTGAATCACTATTAACTCCATGATGTAGTATAACTCTGGCAGTAATATGATCCTGAAGGGAAAGGGTATATATCTTATAAAGAATTCTGGTAGTTTTCATCGCAAATTGCGATTATCTATGGCGTGGAAAGTGAAGAATTATTAGATATTTCTAATAAAAATAAATTCTTGAAAACATTAGATATCCAGATATTTGAGGATCCAGTAAATAGAATATTCTGCTATAAGTTCCATGATGTTGTACGAGCACTGTCGAAGATATCAGTGTAGATCAAATATGGGATTACTAAGTAAGATTCATTGTGTTTGCAGAGGGGGGATCTTATCTTATGTGATATATTTTTGAAATTATTTTTCTTTTTTCATATTTTTTTTTGTGTGTTAAAAAAAAGCCTTGAGCCAGAAGATGAAACCTTACGTGCTGAGATTGAGAAATTGATTATCAAGACCCCTTTGAAAGGTGATAGTATGATCAAATCCACGCCGTTTACAAGTGCGGATATGGTGTTGATTATTGTCTTAACGCGGAAAGTCAAACATTGGAAGAATAAATTATTAAAGAAGGAACATAATTTTGTGTTTGATATTAGAAATCTTACACATAAACTAAGAGAACAGATAAAGCTGACTGCATAATAATAGAAGGGGGTTACTGAAGGAGGAGATGAAGAAAAGAAGAGTGTAGATAGAAGTATTGGTTAAAAAGGTGATTTTGTGTTAAATGGAGAGAGAAATAACGCAGATATTGAGGGTAATAGAGGTATCAATGAAAATGAATCATTAGAGAAAGAATAGAAATTGAAAGACCAAGTTGATTGCAAAGATAATGGTGTTTTGTAAAGACAACTTCAGGTTTCGAGCAGGAAAAATAGTCTTAGTAAATCTAAGGAAGTTTCAGTTCTTTCAAGTCATCGAAGTGTTTCAGGAGCTAAAGGTGATTCTAAACAAGAAAGTCATAAAAATGGAAAAGAAGGAGAAGAACTAGACAAAGACAAGTAGTTTTCTAGAATATATAAGGATATTGAAATAGGAGCAGATAAAGAAAGCTCTTTAGTTAATGGGGAGGATCCTATTGTTGGTAGATTACCAACTAAATCATCAGATGAAGCTAACGAAACTAATCATCAGATTTAAGGAATATTGGTTGATTCAGAGGATTTTTAAGAGATAATTGTTGATGAAAATGTGAAAGATAATTAATAGTATTGTGATAAAGATGAGTAAGAGAGCTTAAAGTAAAGGAAGGGAGAGATGAATAGCTAAGAAGCTCATGAGAATAAGATGGAATAGAAGAAAATAAAGAGTAAACTAAAGAGAGGATTGAGAAAAGATAAGAAATAAGAGTTTTAGATGACTCTTCCAGAAGTATTCAGTACAAGTAGTAATATCATTGGTTAAGTTGGATAAGATGTGGTGATCCCTGTGGAGAATGTGGATATTAATGGTGATAGTTAATAATAACACGATGATTTTGATTTGCTTGCAATTAACTTTAACGATGGATTCATTATGGCTTTCGATGAGCTACAATAATAACAACATATTGGTGGATAGCAGTAGGATTAGGACATTCTAGAATTAAAGAAAGGTAGTTTTGTTGGTAATGAGAATCCTCGTATTTTAGAAGATAAAGAAGAAGATGAAATACAAAATAAGTTAAGTTGTAATGATGAGGGAACAATTGATAAATAAGAATATTAGAAATCACATACTTAAGACAGCAAGATGTAAAACCTACTACTAAATCATTTGAACCTTATGTAGTAGGATAATCTTCCAGGAATATTGAAGGTAAATTATGTGGAAAGCAAAGATAAGATTGACGACAATTCATCTGCAGTTTTAACTAACATAGAATTCTTTGAAGAAAATCAGGATAATTAAAAAACTGAAAAAGGAATAATAACTAAAGATAACGATAAGGAGAAACACCCTTCGAAGCACTTGTTAGAAGATGAAAAGAAATAGTTTTCAGAAGATTTCAGCTAATAGGAAATAATCAACTACGAGGATGATGAGGAGTAAGATGATATTAACACCGGTTACAAGTATCATTTTGAGTGAGAATATGCATTACTGTATGAATAACTTTAAAGATTTAATTCACTATCGTATTAATTAGGATGGTATTCGCCTTTTGGTTAGCTTAATTGTATTAACTAGTGTTCTTACATTGTCTTTAAAGAAAATACTTAATTTTTTTATTGTTATTAATATAAAGCATATTGATTACCAACATAATTAGGTTTGGTAAAAGAAATGATAAAATAAATAGCGGGTGGGGTAAATCATTTAGGTAAACTATATTAACCTAAGAGAGAATAGTGCTTGAAGGTTAGCAGCTTATTATTTGCAATTACTCTTCAGTAAATTTTTCATTTATTTTGTTAATGGTTGTCTGATAATGCTGCTGTGGTTTATGTATCGATTAATGGAAAGATTAAACTTTTGAATAAAAGATAAAAAATGAAAATAGTTTTTTTGATTATTTCTTGTTTTAAAGCCCTTCCCATAATTAAATAAAATAATCAAATTGTTTGTTAGATAAGAGAAAATAAATAACTCAATGTGTAACATAAAATATTACAGATTGTTATGATCGGAGAGTAGATTCATTGACTCACATACGGTTATTGAATTCGCTAACAATCTCAAGCTTTATTATTGTTATCTTAGTTTTACTGTTTAATCCCTCGAGATAGAACCTGTAAGGAGTAGCAGGATCAATCTCTTTTGGGTTATCAATCTGGACAACAGACTCATAGTTAGGAAGTGAGCCCACTCTAAGGATCTATTTTTCGATATTTATCCTCATTTCAAGGCTTCTTTAACTTAGAGATTTGTCATCAGTTCGAATGGCCTTTCCCTTCAGTAAAGTATTGAGATGACCTTAACCTTCTTTATACTCAGAGTAAAACAGACATCCATTTAATTGCCAAGTAATAGTAGCATCTCTCACAGAATCAGGAAGCAAACCAAACAAAAAGTACTTATCTTATCCTGGAGTTTACTCAAGCTTTACACGCACAATGTAATTAGTAGAAGGTTTTAGAATGAAGTTCAAGTAGGATATTCCAGGATAATAAGCGTTAGTAAAGCTATTAAATCCAAGCTAATGCTAGTTGTTCTTTGTTATAGAAAGCTAGTTAGAGTCTTCATAATTTCCTAAGATAAGCTTGGTTGTCGGCAACAAATCAGTAGATTTCAATGACTGTGATCCTTTCTGTTTGGTTGTTAAAAATAACATTAGGGGATATTAATTCATTCATAATAGTGGAATCAAAACAAAAAATTGTATTTTGCATTTTGAGGAAGATTAAAAATCATTTTATTTACTTTACTTTGCATTTCAGCTGATATTTTCTTTTTAAAAATCCTTGTATTTGCTAGCATCTCTATTTAATATGCATTTCTAATTATTTAACTTAATGATGAAAACTGTTTTTTTAATACCTATCTTAAAATTATCATCCCTAGATACTTAAGAAATTCAAGCCTGTAGGATAATTATTTTGAAAAACTATTTTATTTACATTATTAGATTGTTGGTTGTTCGTTTTATCCCAGAAATTATACCAACTTTTTTTCTCCTTCTAAAAAAGTTAAAAAAAATCAAAGAAATCATAAGACTTAGAAATTTTAGTACTTTGACTCTTTATTCAGAGATTTGAATTAACAGATTTCTATTTTAGTTTTGCAATTCTTCAAAAAGTTATTTCTGATCTAGTAAAGTTTTTTGATCTTCCTTGATCTAAATTTTACAATCACTAAGTTCTTTCTTGAGCTGATCCACCTCTTATTATTTCTTCAGAAGTTCATTTATCAATTAGTTACTCTATAAATTTGGAATAAGAATAGGATTATTATCTCACAAGTTGCAAATCAAAATCTGAAGATTCAAAAAGTATCTCTTTTACTTCATCATTAGGTGTAGGAAGAGGGGCAGATTCATCAGTGTCAAAAAAGTTTATCATTTTGAGAAAAGAGTAAATAAGATTCTTAATTTTGTTGGGTTGTTCAGTTGAGTATTTTTTTTTCATAGTTTGTAATTCATCTTAGATCTTTTTGATCATCATGGTGTTATTCTCCGAATTTTGAATGTGGTTATTAATAAATTCAATTAATTGTGCTTCGTTATTATCTTCATAGAGAATCCGCTTTAGGTTATCAATGTTTACGATTTGCTTCCAGCAATCAAGATAACTTTGCTAGATAGCTTCAAGATTTATTATTTTTAGCTTTTAACTTTGTTTGCTTTTATCAATCTCAGCTTAGATCTAGTTCGTGAGTTCTGCAAAGAAATCGTCGATTTATTTTTTATCAAAATCCAAGATGACAGAATATTGTTACATCGCTTAACGGAGCTGAGGGTCAACAAGGATAGGATAAGAGAATAAATCACTATCCCATGATGCTAAAAGTACTTCTTTAATTTGCAGGTAATTTTTTGAAGGGATATCATCTTGCTAAACGCAGCTTAAGCAAATTCTTGTGTTTTCAACATTGGATTTGAGATGCAGAAGATCTGCATTCTTCAGGGGGTGTCTTGTACATTTTTTCTAAATAACCTTTTCGATTTTCGCACTTTGTTCTAGCTAAAGGTTGCTTGGGTCTTAGTTAGTTGGAGTAATATATTCCATTTCTTATATCTAATATCTTTTGTAGATGTTGAGTTTTCTCAAAGTTTTATCAATTAAATATTTCTGTTTGCTAAAATCTGATCACACTTTCCTCACTTAATGATCAAACGTCATTAATAAGGATAGAACTGCAATTATTTATTTCGTTCCCACATTATTCTTTGTTGATCAATAGACTATTATTTTCTTGAAAAATACATAAAATCATTTGGAAATTCCTCATCATAAGCAGTAGATAGATATTTGATATTTCTGTATTATTATTTGGTAAAATAAAGGAATAGTCGATATGGTGAAAATAAGTTAAGAAGGCATAACAAATGATGAAAATCGTTTATTCTAGGTTCGTTTCCTAGTATCGGCACTTCTTTTTTAAAGAAATAATTCATTATGTTTTCAATCACTGAGAAAAATGGTATCTCCATAGTTATCTTCATTTAATTTTGATTTGCATCTAAAAAAGAAAAAGGGGAGGAAGATTTTTCAGAGAAAAATATAAAAGGAAATAGATTAATAGATTGAGTAGTTGGTCGGTATGGTGAAATGAAATCACGATGGTATCATAACTAGCTTTTGTAATATGCCAATGCATAAACGAAACTATAGTTCTAGGTTCAAATCCTAGTGCCGACATTATTTTTAAGAAAAGTTGTTTCTTGAAGGTAATTAAAAGAAGATTTGGGATTTATTGATAATTAGTGATTCAGTCTATTTTTTTAGACAAGAATTCGAAAGTCGTAAGAATATGTTAATGAGAAAGTGGTAAAGATAAGTAAGAAATATTTTGAGAGAGAATTAAATTTGAAAAAAGAAACAGTTTTCTTAAATTAATAACCAGTGGAAAATGAAAAGGTCGAGAGGAATGGTTTAATAAAAAAATTAACAACTACTTAATAATGGTTGGGAGAGATGTTTTTTTTCTTCTGAATTTAATTCTGCTGTATTTTAGTCCTTTCCTTAATGAAATAAACTAATCTAATCAAATTTATATGGAGGAGAATATATTACTCAATATGTAATAAAAAATATCACAAATTGTCAAAGAATAATATCATGCGTGCGAATAGATTGATTGATTCACATGAGGTCATCAAATTAGCTAACAGTCTCCAACTTTTTAATAATAATCTTAGTATTCTTGTTTAACCCATAGAGATAGAACCTGTAAGGAGTGGCAGGTTCAATCTCATTTGGATTATCAATCTGGACAACAGACTCATAGTTAGGAAGTGAGCCGACTCTGAGGATCTATTTTTCGATATTTATCCTCATTTCAAGGCTTCTTTTTGTAAGAGATTTGTTTTTTGTTCTTATGTCCTTTCCTTTCAGTAAAGTATTGACGTGACCGTCTTGGCCGTATTCAGAGTATTCTAGCCATTTCATTAATTCCCAAGTAGAACCATCTTTCACAGAATCCGGAAGCAAACCAAACTAAAACCACTTATCTTATCCTTTGGATTACTGTAATTGTACATGGATGACATAGTTAGTTGAAGGGTTCAAGACAAAGTCCAAGTAGGCCAAACCTTAATATTATTTCTAAGTATTATCGTTATTGTAGAAGACAAGCTCTTGATCACTGTTCTTTGTTACGGAAAGCTTTTTAGAGTCCTGATAATTTCCTAAGATAAGCTTGGTCTCAGGCAATAAATCTGCGGGTTTGAATGGCTGCAATTCTTTCTGTTTGGTTGTTAAAAATAAAAGAACATTTAATAATCTGCACTTCTTAGAGTAAAATGTTCCTGAAATACATCCCTCATTAAGACATCCATACAAGAGGAAGGGGATTCCTCAGAAGAAAGAAGAGTTTCTAGAAGGTTTGGTAGCATACATAGTGTGAAAAGAAAATCAATGGTCTAGATGAATTTACAGCTTTTGGGAAAATTAATTCATTCACATTCGTAAAATCAAGAAATGGGTGTAAATGAGAAGAAACTTAAAATCATTTTATTTACTTCTCTTTACATTTTAAAATTTTAATATTGTAATATCTGCTTAAGTATTTGCTTCTTTCACAGTTTAAATTTGGGTTTCTTAGAAAAATATTTAGCAAAAATTACTCAAAAATACTTAAAAATTCAATTCTTTTAGTACTTTTTTATGAATTCATAATGTTAATTTACTTCAATTGGCTGCTGGTTCACTAATTAAGAGGATTTCTGTGAATGGTCTAATTATTTTATCAAGCTCCAGGTACTCACTGTTTCCCCCTAAAAAATTATTAAAATCAAAGAATTGAAAAAATTAAATAAAATAATACATTGAATTATTGCTCGAGACCATAATTTTATTCATTTATGGCCTATTTTTCTAACTTCAAGCCAGATATATCTTATTTTTGATCAGAAATATTTTGCTTGAGATCAGAGTTATCTTACTTTATGAACTAAATTTCTGGCATCAAATCAGGGATTTCTTATTTTTTACCAATTATATTTTGCTTGAGATCAGAATTTTCTTGCTTTAGGCTGATGATTTCCTATGAATGTGTTTCATTTAAGATTCGTATTTTTTCCTCAAAAATCAGCTGCAAATCTTACAAAGTTTGCTAAGATTGGAGAATCTATGTTTAGCAATCCTCCAACTCTTTTTATTTTCTTTGAAGCTCTTCGTCACTCTACAAATCGAATCAGGCAATAACAAAAGCATTAATGACACAAGAGTTTCAAACAAAAATCTGAAAGTCCATAAAGAATAATAATTTACTTGCTAAATTGCTTGAATAGGAGATGGATGAGTACCTTTAAAAAAGTCAATTTCTTCAAGAAGTGCACATACCAGACTTCTAATTTTGTTGGGTTATTCCATCGAAAACTCATCCTTGATACCTAGGTATTAATCATAGATTGTTTTTATCTTCTGAGTGTTTCTCTCTGCATTTGAGACATGGTTGCGGATAAATTATACCAGTCTTTCTTCATTATTTTTGTCTAAAAGAATCTGTTGAAGATTTTCGATATCAATTATTTCAGACCAATCGATCTTAGAGCGCTAATAGATGTCACCTTTTTGCGTTAGTTTCAACTTTCGAGCTTCTTACCTTCCTCGCATTATCACTTCAATCTAGTTTGTTAGTTCCAAGAAGAATTTTTCCATTTGAATTGTTTCTTAATTCATGCAGTCACCAACAGTTTAGAGGATTTCACCAGGTTCTGAGTCTGTTAGGACGGGGTAGCTTAACAAGTCTCTCTCGCTCGATTCTAAAAAAACTTCGCGAATGTCCTGGTAGTTTTTGCTTGAGATATCATCTTGCCTTACGCACATATTGCAAATTCTTGCATTTTCTACATCTGGCACCAGATGAAGGTATTTAGCATTCTTTTGTGGGTGCCTTTTACACTTAACTTAAAGAACCTTTTAGATATCCTCATTCGAAATTTTCAAGGGATTATTAACCTATTTCTAAGTCACTTGAATGCAGCTATTAGGAATTCCATCATCATCATCATCAGGAGTTTTTTTCATTTTTCTGTAATATCTTACGTCTTTTCTAGCTATTGAGTTTTTTCAATTTAGTTTTTTCTTTGTTTCAATCAGCTCGCATTCCTACCCACACAAAGATTGAAAATCATTAATAAGAGTAGTTTTGGATGTAATATTCTTATTTTCCTAATATCTTTCCTTTTCAAAGGTTCAAATTAGATTCATAAAATTCTAAATTTTTTCTTTTTCTATCTCATATCCCCCAGAAATGAATATCTGATCAATTCCAAGAACACCAAAAGAACAATAGAAGATTAATTTTTGATTGATATAAAAAGCTAAGTGAAACTTTAAACTTAAAAAATTAGCCAAACAAATGAAGAACATAGACCTCTCTTTGGAAGTTCAGCTTTTTCAAATGGACATATTTGATCAATAAAAGCTGAATTAATATTTCGTTTAAGTAGAGTTTTCAAAATTAACATATTTTTAGATCTAATCAGCTAATTGAAGAAATCAGAATTTTTATAATCACATAAATTTCAAACTAATCTTCTTCAGAGGAATCTAAACTCAACGCAAGACTATTACTTGTTGCTTTTTAATATGTCTAGTATCATGTAGATGTATCTGAATGATGATTTGTAACTTTAAAATTTTTGAGAATGATCCCAAAGAAAGTAAGGACATATACGCGAATGTGTATTTTCTTTACAAATCTAATTATCTTTAAAAACAATACTCAACAAACTAAATGAAAAGAATGGAAAAACTTGTGAATTACATTTTAATTTATTAGAAATTGTTTTATTTTTAGTTTCCGAACACATAGATTACCTCTATTTATCTTATTTATCACCTTTTATTTCATCAAAAAATTTACAATATTAATAGTTTAACAACAAATACATCAAGAACAAGAGTTATTTATGAATATGAGTAATTTTTTGTGTGAAAGGGGAGAGGGGGAGGAGGGATTCAATCAAATCATTAATTATCTGCTTAATTAAAAAAGGAAATCGAATAAATGTGTGTTTTCCTTTTTTATCTAGGCATTCAACCTATCCCCCAATGACGCCTTCTTTACAACAATAGTATTCATTTAATGGCTGCTAGCTAGTACCTTCAATATCATCTCATTTAATTTCCACAATACTATTCACTTTGATAAACTTAATTGCCTTTATTCTATCTGTGTTTCATTAGGCTTTATTAAAAATGAATCCACTAGATTTTAAAGAATTTAAAGGGACATATTCCTTTCATTTCTAGAATAAATGAGAAACTAATGATACTCAAATTAATGAAAAAGATTAAATTATTAAAACACAAGATATCTTAACAAATCTCATATCTGATGGCTCAATAAAATTCAAATTCCAAAAATATCCATTAGGTTAGACTGAAAATACCATCCTAAAGACTACCATGCCTGGATATTGTACTTTAGTATGCTAAAAAGTTTAGAAATCTAGCAAAAAATGTTTGATTTTTGAGATTAAAAAACGCAACAAAAAAAAACGATTCGAAAAAAATCCTTTATCGATATCCGAACAGTAAAATCGAAATAGATAGATTCAAACCGAAGAAAGTATCCTGTAAACCATCGAAAGTGACATAACATCCTAGACAACCCTTTAAATTGAAGAATCTGCATTGAGAGCTGCGATGGAAATTAATTTAATTAATAAGTCGCACAATTCACTATTTTTCAAAACAAGAAATTACAAAACACACAACCAGATTATCATAAATGGAACATCAAGATTGGGAATATAAGGTCATTGAGAAGAAAGGCACCAGCAAACAAGCTATGGAAGCACTCAATGAACAAGGAAGAGTTGCTACTGTTGCAAAACGTAAGGATTTACTAACAATAATTCCCTCTTTTTTTAACTTTTATCCTTTTTTGTTTCCTTATTCAACATAGACGAGCATCTGAATAAGGCTGATGTCGATGGAAAGCATATTGCTAAAGTGCTCAATGAGGAGAACACTGCTATCGACCATGTCAGTCATGACTTTTCTTTAGCTTTACAACAAGCTAGATAAGCTAAGAATCTTACTTAAGAGAAGCTTGGTACTCTCGTGAGTGAATCTAAATAGACTATTTAATCTTATGAAAATGGAAAGGCTATCCCATAGCCTGGTGTCATCAGCAAGCTTGAACATGCTCTAGGCGCACAATTACCCAGGGAGAAGAAACATAAAGAACATCATTGAGAGGAACAACGATAAGTTATTTCAAGGGATTATCAGCTACGTTTGTTGTGAAGTTATGTTAGCTTCTGCATGTGTAGTAAATAAATAGTTTTCTTGAGATATTTACAAGATTTATTCAACATAATGGAGGGTTTAGGGTATGTGAATGAAAGTTTTAGATAGTCAGATATGCAAAATTAGGTTTTGTGTCGATTCTAATAATACTTTGGGATCTTTGCAAAAAGGTAATTGAAGGTATTTATTATCCAAGCTAATCAATCAAATACTTTGATCAAATATTTGGGGAGAAGGGGATTGATTTTAGTTATCTTCTTGCTACACAAAAGAACAAAAAGAAAAGAAAAGAGAAAGTGTTATTTTCATCAGAAATGTAATTCCAAAAGGAAAATATCTAATACTTGCTATTACTGTTCTCTAGCAAGAATACTACATGAAGAAGTTCATGGTATTGCTGATTCTTTTACTTAAAAGAAATCTTTATTGACCTCAATACCTAGTTGAATATTCACAATTCTTGTATTAGATAAGTCCCTTATTTCTTATTCCCCTCCTAGTCTATCATCTTGCCATCTATGCCACTATTTTTTCTGAATAGATTACTTAAGGTAACCAACGTAGCTCTTAGATATTAAATTATTAGAGGCACCGAGAGTAGAATCATAGCTCTAACAAATTCTGAGTAGGTAACATCATTCTTGCACTTAGGATCATGGCAGCAAATTTTCAATTATTGTTTTGATTGTTGTTTCCTCTGTAAAGACTAGAGAGAGAAAACAGGGCTCGGTTTGATTCAAGTTAACTTAAGGAGGAGTACCGAAGTGATGAATCCTTACGAGGTAAATACGAAATAATGAATAACTTATTTTTGATAAAAACCTTGTAATATTAAAAGGAGTAATAAATCATTTTGACTCGTGTTTCCTTGCAAAAACGAAGTGAACAGATCAACTCAAAGAATCAGTGAAAGGGATATTTATTGATAATAATCTTTGATTCTTCTTTGGATTGAGATGTGTGCTTTATTTTGGCATAACTGCTTCTGCTAAACTCTTGTCAAATAAGGCAAACAAATATCAAACAATATGAAGGTCTACTATTAGATTTTTTCTAATAAACTCATCTTGAAATTTATTTCTTCTTTTACCAGTGAATATACTATCCAATATTGGCACTCTATTGAATTAAACTTTTCATTTCAAAAAAACAAAACAAAAACATAATAAATCAATTAAGAATCTTCTGTATCTCTCTGTGTATGTAATTAAATCCCAATTCGTCTCTTGTTTTAGAAGGGAAAAGAAAGAACAACTTTGGTCAAAAAAAGATATTATCTAAAAATACTATTTTCTCCCTTTTTAGTCGTTTATTTCAAAACAATCTACCAATCCTTCTAGCAAGCATGGCGAAATACATAAAATACGGAATATCAGCTACATTACTGTTTGGTGCTGTGACATATGGGTCTTATAAGTATCACTAAATCGTTGCCTTCGAAGAAGAATACTACAAAAACTCTAACCGCAAGAGATAGTTTCTCTTTAACATCCATTAAAACATGGCTTTGCTCTACGATCGATCAGTAGATTCCTATGAAGACCTCTCAAAAATCGGATAATATCGTAAAATCCTATTATCATACGCACAAGGATTTGTCCTTGAAACAGGTGTGGGCACATCTAGAAACCTAAAATACTATCCACCGAATGTTAAAGTCCTAGGAATCGATTGGAGTTCGAATATGCTCGAAGCGGCGTTACAGAAAACATCCAGTTAACTCTCCGACTATGAGTATAAAATCGATGACACTGAGAATCTCACATTCAAGGATAATGTCTTCGATACTGTAGTCGACACATTCGCGATGGAGTATTACGTGAATCCAGCGAAAGCACTGAAAGAAATGAAAAGAGTCTGCAAGCCAGATGGGCTAATTTTGATTCTAACTAGCGGGAAAGGGTTCTATTAAGGATTGAATTTACTCTTAGATTATAAGACACCGTATACAGTGTGCAACTATGGCTTCTTTCCAAATAGGAAATGGGAAGAATACATTAATGATAAGGATTTTGAGATACTCAAGTAGGAAAGAAAGATAAATGGAACAGTGTATATGTATGTACTTAGGAATAAAAAGGAAAAATGAATAACTTAATGTGTGCGTATGTATGAGTATGTGCATGTGATGTTAGTTTTTCTCAGAATTCTTCCTTAATTTACTAATATTATGTAACTCATTTTTTCATTTTTCAACAACAACGACATGAACGTATGGCCTAAAAAGAACCAATATACTTCTAATTAAGATCATTTTTTTTCTTCATATCACTTTATTAATATTGTTTATTACTTTCTCTAAATGCCCTCCTTCTCTGCATTCCGCTGTTCATACTCATTTCATGAGACTAGCCTTGAGTTTGTTGTAGTGTCTAATACGGTTATTCATATGACCTGCGTTTTCTTTAAGTCCTGAGCCACTAACATTCAGCTCATTCTTCAATGCTGAGACAGATTCTGAGTAGAATGCATCTCCATTTCCACTGGGATAGCTCTTGATGATTGCAGCTGCATCGTCGTAACCTCGTTGAATCATATCAGTGATCTACTTATTACTGAATAACTGCAAAAAGAAAGAAAACAAAAGAGATATTGTCAGTTACACTCAATAAATCAATTGTTCTTCTTTGTTTCTGTCTCTTACGAATGGCAAGCTAGGCATGTAGAGTGCTTTAGATGGCTTGATAATGTATCTGAAGTTAATACTTGGGTTTAAATCTCTAGCTTCAATGTATTCTCTGTAGTGCTTCGTGTATGTCTGGATGTTATTCTAGAAAAAACAGATTTGTTAGAGAATTGAGAGGAGGTATGTAGTTTGAAGAGGGAATGAATGTTTTTACAGATCGTTGAGCGACATCATAAGGTTTTTGTTTCTTGTTGGTGGACCAGAAATCAAGTTTAGCAAACTGAACGAAGACAACATCCAAGGTAATGTCTGCATCGTCATCTACAATCTCTCTGCATCTGGTAATTGCTCCACTAATGTCAACTAGAACACCAGTCTTTAAGGATAAAAGAAAGAATTTTAACATAACTAAAATTCCCTTATTAAAACTAATATCCCCTTACAGTACCACCATCAACGTATATTTCATCATCGAATGTGGAATAAGGGAAGAAAGTCGGCATGGATCCAGAAGCCAACGCAGCTTCGATGAGATTTGGAACGGAGAGATTCTCATGATATTTCACGAGCTCTCCATTTCTGAGATTGCATGTGCCAATGTTAAGTTTACGTTAAGGTGCTTTAGTTATGACCTTCTTTAGGAGATTCAAAGAAGGGCTGCTGTCAAATAGACCTCGTTCGTAGAGTAAACCTTGAACTAACCCACCTTTGTAATTTTTGTAGATATCAGTGCGCTTGAGTGGCTTCCATAAGTTCACTAGCCATTATGCAGCTTCTTTTTCTTAACCCTTAGGGAATTATGATAAACCTAAGGAATTAATGCTACCAATCGATATGCCTATGGAGATAAGTTTTCAAGGAAAATTAGAGGAATAAGGTAGATTTTTTGTGAAGATATATTTTGATTACCTGTAAGTACATCATATTCAACTTCTTGTGCATTAACAATGTTGACAATAGCTGAGACAGCTCCAGCTTCAAAAGATCCCATGTCTCCACCTGCCGAAAGGACTAATGCTCTGCATTGTTTTTGAGTTCCTGCTAAGATAGAAGTAGTCAATACTGACAATACTAACAAAATAATAACTGAAGATCTCATTATTTTTTCAGAAATTAGATGTTCTGTTCAAAGTGTAAAAAGATTGAAATTATCTCTTTTATTAAAATTGCTAGTTTGATTCTCCAAATTAACTTAACAGAGAGAGTGAAAGGAGATTATCTTTCAAATCTTCCAATGGTTTATTCTATCTTATGAATTTGTGCAATCATTTATTCTCTGCTATTTTGTTCTAAACTCAAGCAAGTAGTGCCGGATAATTTTTTTATGATAATTATACAAGAGATAAATGTATTTGTAATTACCTCAGCAATAACTAATAACTACAGGCCAATGAATTTCTAAGTATGTATTCTCCCTCCTTATTTTTAAAGTTAATCTAATTCATGTACCTAATAACCAAAAAAATACAATGCCCTCACTCATAAAAATTCACACAGTTATTTGATAATAATCTTTTGTCTAATCGCTTCTCTTGCAGCTTGTTTCTTTCCTTTAATTGTTTCAATACTATCACCCCCAGCAAAATTCACATTTAATTTCGAAAACCAATCTGACTATTTTTGGACTTTATTGAAAAGGGAAATAATACCCGTAAGAAAATCCCAATGAGGATCCCATTTTATTCTTTTTCCTTTTCGAAAATCTAAAGAGCTTAGTCTGAATCCTTTTTTTCCCCCTCTTTTTGATTTCCCATACTTTTGCTTTTAACCCTCCTTAATTCTCCCATTCTTTTGAACTCAATCATCTTTTTATTTGACCTTGCCTTCTTATAAATATTTAAGAAACCCTTACTTACCTTAAAACTAATAAAACAGATGCATACATATTTCACGAATTAGTTTAATTAAACCAGAGTAATCCCACTCCTCTCATAGCCGCTAGATTTCTGGAACGCAACAAAAAACAGAACAGCGGACTACTAAATACCAAACAGCGGACATCTTAACAGCTTAAAGTGTTGCATGCACTAGCAAATAGTTTTAATTAATGAAAACAAAAACGCCACACATGCAGTAGAGGTATTTTCTATTCAATACATCTACAGCTAAATAATTGGCAGTTACTAGACGTGATTATTCAGCTAGATTAAAAGAGGATAAATTTATGTTTGTATGTTTGATTGCTTTGAGATAAGTTGAGAGAAAGGGAGATATTTTAGCCAGTAAATATTTGATTTGTATCTTGGAACATAAAATCAAACATAACTTATCATCTTTCTTGTTTTGTTTGGATTTCAAATAGAGCTTATGCTTAAATTCAAATTAGTTTAAACAAAAACGCAAGATACGATGAAGATATTTTAAGACAAAGACATAATCGTGCTCGTGTGGTACTTGCAGATTATATTGGAAATTGTCGAGAAGGAGGTATTTTTTTTTAAAGAATTATTGAAAGAGTGCAATGATTCAAAAGTATGATGTGGAATATGTTCAAAAGAAACGAAAGATAGAGAATGTAACTTTCTTTCTGGTTAGTCATTTAATACAATAATACCAAATACTATAAACTCATAATATATACATATTTATACAGCCAACTTAACAGCAGCTACTTTTCCTATTTTCAATTTTCACACATTCCTTCCAAGTATCCCTCTTTTTTCTTCCACTTTTGAACATCTTTCTTATTCTTCCTTACTCCTCACGACTCAATCATCTTAGGCTTTTCGGAGTTATCAAAATATTTCACTATGGTCTCATAAAAGAAGGATAATTCTTTGTTGATCTTTGGATCTGTTCCAATCTTTGGGAGTATTGTAACTTTCTGCAAATACAAACTATTTATGTCCTTTTTAAACACTGAATAATTCCGCTGAAATTGCATGTAAATGTTGCTTTAGGCTTTCTCCTTGGCATACTGTAATGCTTCCTCAAGTTTCTTTTCATCTTCAGCTAAGTTTGTTTCGCTTTGTTCAATGTATAAATGAGGTATCTCCATTTTGTTAAAGATATCTTAGCGTAGTTTTTCAAGATTTATGTGCATTGCCTCCAACTCATTTTCCAACTAAGCAAGGCTCTTGTCCATCTTGAAACAAAGGGGGCAGATGTTAGCTTGTTCTTTATTTATCTCTGTTCAAGCTATTTCTCCTATTTGTGTGCGTGTGTTTAGTTAGTACCTACAGTTCTTCTTAGTTATTTATTGGGAAAGTTATTAGTTTATTCTCAAAAAAAAACAAAAATAGTTATTTTGATATTTGTTTTTTCCTTTTGTTTATGTTCTTGAAGTAAATGTTCTTTTTGGATCGTTGATAATTTATTCTTACTTACATTGAAGGGCTTCTTATTAGAAGGCTGGATGCGATTTATGATTTTGGAAGGAAAACTCATCAGTAGAAATATTAAAAAGCTAGAGAAATAGAGTTTCATTAGAGGGAATAAATTTCTCCCTCTCCCCTCCCTCCCTTAACTTAATTAGATAAAGAGGAAAGAATTTGTTAAGATAAACTGAACAAAAGATATTTAATCTAGAAATGTTAGCTTAGTGAAAATATTTTAATTCAACAAGAAACGTTTGCTCTTACAGGGAGATTCGAAATAATCGAAGATTTTAAGAGTAAAGAATAGCAATGCGAAGTTGGTGATAAAACTTGATGAGAACTAGAAAGTTCTAATAAAAAAGAGGATTTATGCTATTAAACTATTGTGAGAGAAGAAAGGCCATAATCAAGTTGATGAATATAAATAATAAACTAGATGAAACTGCCACAGTAGGAATCGAAAAATTGGAAAGACTCTTCGTTCTCTGTTAATATGAGATGAATTTGTCTTTTTTTCCTATTGAGCATATTAATGAGTTAGGATTTAGCTTGGGTGGACAGCGTTAATGTAGGAAAAAATGAAAATCGTAGGTGAATCAATTAAAATGTTAGAAAGTAGCAAAAAGTAGTGAAATATTTGAACGATTGCAAGTTCAGGTCGCAGACTCATGAATACATTCAGCTATTAGTTGAAATGCTCCATAAGAGTAAAACAAACTTAATAAGTTCTCTTTCTTTATCAAAAAAAGAAAAAACATCTCAAATTTATCTATGTTAATTCAATAAGCAACCGAGCATTGCAGGTTGCTTGCTTTTATTTTTACATAATAAACTAAATGGGGGATTTTTCAATCTAAAGATAACTCACCTTCAGGATCAGGGAAAGAACCTTTTTAATTTCAAAACTTACATGCACATTCTAAAGTAGTTTTTGAATTCAAGATTTGAGAGTATCAAACTCTTAAATCTTAATTGTACATATTTTTTATGCAAAATGTAGTTAATTCTACTTAACTTATCAAA
>Ga0302271_10001213_pt1 | contig 25169 bp, 10 predicted proteins | sample III_Bog_N1_1_FD_198767 | JGI IMG/M metagenome (GOLD analysis project Ga0302271, IMG submission 198767) | Peat permafrost microbial communities from Stordalen Mire near Abisko, Sweden - III_Bog_N1_1 | ecosystem: Environmental > Terrestrial > Soil > Wetlands > Peat | place: Sweden: Abisko... | reverse complement strand
GTTTGCAAGAACAATTGCTCCATGAACGGATTTTGCCTAAAAGGTAAATGTACCTGCAATGAGGGATACTCCTCTGAGGATTGTTCTCAGCCGTTTGCCTTGCTGGAAAATAACACCAGCGTTTAAGCTTGCTCAGAAAATAACTATGCTAATCCTGATAACGTAAAGGAGTTCAAAATACATGTCTTGATTCTACTTTTTAATTGTTTTGTTGCCAACTTTGAATAGGTCTGCCGAGCTTCCTGTCCAGACAGCTATTTCAAGTAGCAAGGATAGTGTGTTCCTTGTAATTTTTCGTGCTCGAAATGCACTGGTCCATCTAGTTCTGAATGCACGGCATGTTAACTTCTCACATATCTCTAAGAAACAACTTGTGTGAGCAAATGCAAAGATGGATATAAAACAAATGAATCCAGCAAGATATGTGAGAAATATTGACAGATAGTCTGATTTTAGGTATCACTTGATGGATAAGATGTACGCAAAGCGGGGATAAATATTATTATTCACTATTTTTATGTTTAGTTGATCTTCTTACTTATCAGAATTGCGATTAAAGTTTTTCTAAAATTAAATCAAATTTTTTTTCATCCTTTTCATTTACTTTAATAGGCTTTTGATGGAATATTCTTCTTTTCCCAAGCTGCAATTATGATATCAATTTAGTGCTTAAATTGTTTGGATTTATCAAACAATTATGTGAGTTTTAGATGATACAATTCAATGATAAAAGTACTACAGAAATATTACGCTCCCACAATGATATGAAGGCCAACATTATTAAGGCAACTAAAAAAGAGAGATATTCATGATATTTTCATTTGACAATCGGTTATTAACCAAAAATCAAGTTTTCAAACTAAGATCAAACTGTACCTTGGTCAAACATTATTTGTATTATCTTTTCTAGAGGTAAATATGAAATAAAGATATATTTTTTGAGTTATTTGAATTGTGTGTTTGCTTGTGGAATGGTTACAAGGAGATAAGTTGTTTATGAAAAAGTTTATTGTTAGATAACTTGAAAATTGACAGAGAGACTAATAATTGTTAAATAAAAAAATGATTAAACTAAATGAATAAGAAAGAAACAGCAAAAAACACAGAAATAGCTAGAGAGAATCCTTTTTTTTTATTATTTATCAGATAAAATAGTACCCCTCCCAAAATAATAATCTCCTCCCTTTCCACTTATTTATTTGTAAAATTTATTACCTTCCTTTTGATATTATCAGAATAACCTCCACACAGAAGAAGAGGAAAGGTCTTGGGAAAACCAACAAAAAATAATTACATAGCTAAAAACCCCCTTTATTTTTAATTTCTGAAAAATGGGTTAAGGTTCGAGCTGTGGAAGTGATACAACTAACGATTTAGATCAGGCTGATGCATTGCTTAAGTCATAGCAGGAACAGCTAAAAGGGAGACAACTACTGAATGAATCTTAGTAGCTTATTGAGATCTAATATAAAGATATTGAAGCGATAATCGATGCTCAGAAAGAAGAAAGTGGTGCTCACTCGTACAAGCATTTATAATAACCCATCCTACGAGCAAACAGGGCATAATCAGGATGGATGTCGTAGGATTCGATAGGGTAACCGCCAGTGTAAAATCCAAGAGTCCCCTGCTAGAAGCGTAGTAATAATTTGAAGGAACTTGATGGGTAAAAAGAAGGAGATTCATTATTGGAATAGCGCTAATTGGAGATGCTATTAGGATTAGGTGATTAACAAGAATAAGAGTTAAATGAGGATAAAACCAATGAAACAATGCAGCAGCAGGAAGCAATAAATTTAGTTGCCTCACCCAGTAAGCATTCACTCAAAGATTCGCATTGTAACAACAACAACAAAATATTTGTTTTAAAATGAGTGTCTAATAATAGTGCTTTTTCTTTCAATATTATATTTTACAGCTGTGCAGGAAACAACATCAGCGAAGAACCATCTTCTGTAAGGGATACCTCCATAGATTGTAACTTCATTTGCTTCTTCTATGGTATCATAGCCATCGGAGAGCCTTTCACAATCCCAATTTCTGTAGGATAAGTCTTAGTAGTAGTATTAATAATAATCATAATAATAATAATAATCATAATAATAAGAATAAGAATAATCCAGGGTTATTAAAGAATCCTAGCAAGCTTCATAATAAAAATAACTGGTTAACATTTCAAATTAGCAATAAAGCCAGCAAGCTAGTTCAAAATATCATAAAGCAAGCAGATCTTCTTCATAATCATCATAATCATCGTCATCTCCTTCCTCAGCAGCAGCAGTAGATTCATTCAATGCAGCAGGTTTTGATAACTCTTCGTTATCAAGAGAACCATATTAGCACAGGATAGTATCTTATGCTTCCGATGGCAAGGATGGTTACTACAGCAATAGGAATAACAACAAAAACAATGCAAGTACTCGATCCCGCAAGAATCTCTTAGTCAACTCATCTACTCAACCAACAACGACGACTACGAAAGCAAGCAGAAACAGATAACCACTCGATGTAAATACTAGATACTCACTAAGACATCAACACCAGCAGCAGCAGCAGTAGCAGCATCCTTACTTGTATTCTTCCCATCAGCTACTTACCCATCCAAACTATTAATTTCCCAAGCCATCTCCCTTGGATTTAATTTAAAATCAGCTATTACAATCACAGTTTGCTCTCGCGTAGACGTAATAGAATCATTAAGCATAAATCTAAAGCATCTTGTATCTCTAGCAGCAGCAATAACAACAATAGCAATAGTAGTAAATGTCTGCTTCCTATTAGAATATCTACAGCCAACCAAGCTAACAACTTCTCTTAGCTTAACAATAATAACTCAATGTTCTTAATCCACTGGGGTAATTATTTCAAAGCAATGGACAAATCTAACCAGTTAATGGTAATCTACTTTAGTTACAATACCCATAGCAACAGTAGCAACAACGTGAGTAGTTGCAGTAATAATATTAAATGTATTAATCGCAGTAGCAGCAGTAGCAATAGCCATTCCCAATAATCATCAACAATAATGTGATCTCACCAACAAAGGTAACAACATCACCCTGGTTCCATATTCATTCATCAAATACTCTTCATTTTATTATTCTTCTTAAATAGTTCTTTGGTTTGTTATATTGATCTTTTTCCTTTTGTTTAGTAAATCTCATAGACTCATATTGGCGATCTCCATCATCTGCAAGCGAGTAGCAATACTGTCAATAAGAAAGAAAAGAATAAGAAGATGAATAATCAGCAATACCATAACAGCAGTAACAAACAAAAAACTAACAGCCGAGACTAAGATAATGTAAAGAGATCTAGACCATTTAGTGGTTAGGATGAGGAGGATGATTATGATGATGACAGAAGTTATTAAAGTGCTAAGTAAATAGGTTAAAGCATGACATAAGGGGTAGATAAAGTAGATACAAAGGAAAAGAATGAAAATGAAATGAATGGTGATGATAGCAATGATCGTATTATTCTTTAGTAGAGTAATACTAAAGTATAATCGAAGAGTCTAGCTGAAATCTTCTAAGAAAAGCGTGGGAAGCTAGCGATACATGGATAACAACAACAAAAGCACTAAGCACAATAAGAATAGGAAGAATTGTAATAATTATACTAATCTGATATGGGTAATAATATGCATTCGAAAAGTGCTAAGAAAACAAAGGAGGAATTGCTTCGATTGAGGCATGACATGATGGAATATGGCAATAAAGTTAATCCAAAGCTCAAAGCGAAGACTCAGATGAAGAGCCATCACCATAAACTAAATGATAATGCTACTGGATATGCTATGAATGACGGGAATAACTCCACCAAAGCTGGGAATTTGTCGAAAGAGAAGGAAGAACTTTTGAGTAGACTAGCGCAAGGCATCAAACCGAAAGTAACATTGATAGATATTAATAGATGCATAATTGAAGTATGTATGTTAAAGAAGTAGAGTATTTGATTATTTCGTTGTGTTGATTAGATATCAGAGAGGGAGATGTACGCGTTGACGAAGAAAAACTATGAGAATCTACCCGAAGTAAAGCGAAAGCGCTAAGAGCAAGAGAAGGAGAGGAACAAAGAGGAGATGCGATAAATCAAATAAGAAAAACTCAAAGAATTAGATGAAGTAACGAAAACACAAAGAGAGAAAGAGAAATATGTGTGTGTTTAGAATATTTCTAGAGAGTTTAAATGATCAGTATTGTTACCTTGTTGTGATTTGTTTCCCTAGAAGAGACGATGCTAAACTAAGGCGAAGAATAAACTGAAGGAGATTAGTAGTTTTAACACGAGTGTTGCCTTCAAATCAATTACAATGAATAACAATCCAGATGTCTCAGAATAATCATAATAAGCACTTCAGTGAAATATAAGAAGAAAGTATCGATTGTATCTGGGTGTATATTAACGAAAGTGCTGCGGTAGATGAGAATTATCATTGTCTTGTGTAGAAGAGAATATAATATGCTGGTACAATTCGATATTAAGTTTTGTTTGTGTTTTACATGTGATATATTTATATATATATTTGTGTGTATTTGTGTGTGTAATAATATCTCTATTTTAAGATAGCATAATTCGCTCTCACAGCAACAAATATAAATAATCTACTCTTTCATGGTTCATTTTCCTTTTAACCTTGATCGTGTTTGCATACTTGATATACCGAGAGACTCTCACAATGATCGAGATTATTGTTTTATTTTTGAAGTTGGGATTTTATCTGAAGAAACTTATCATCGCAATGGATAGGTGGTGGGCAAACTGTTTGTACCTTCCGAGGACAACGAAGGGATTATGTAGTTGGGATTTCTGATGGAGATGATAGTGTGGATATGTCTTCGATGAGATTACGAGGTGAATATTATGATAAGTTGATTTCGTCATTGGGAGTCATCTAGATGAGTTCTTAGTCATTAAAGTTCTTACCAGGATGTTATTGCTGTTGTTCTGTTAGTGTTTGTTAATGATTCTATGATTGTTCTATTGGAATCCATTATTAATTAGAATTATCTCCGCATCTTTCGAATCTATTCTTCTTTCCATTGTTGAGAATCATTATCATATTCTCACAGTACTCATGTGTTTCATTAGAGTCCTTGATTTAATTCGTGAATCGATAAAGAAAAATAGAATAATCATATGAAGAATTGTATTATTGATAGAGTTATTTGGAATTATTCGATTAGGAACGAATGACAAATAACTCCAAGGATAGTTCATCTGTGATGTGTTTGTGGTAGTAACGTTGTTGTTGTGATTAAGCATGTTAAGCTCTATTAGCAGTAGAAATATGAAACCGGGAGTGTTTCTAGGCAATTCCATTCATGCTAAGAAAAAAGCATAAAGCAGCACAGAATATAATTAAGATAACTGCATAACCCGATAGTTGCAGTATATTCTTGAGAGAAATGATCTTTTTTTATGGTTGTTCCATATGTGTGTGCGTGTGTTTGAATATTCTCGATGATTTGTAGTGTGTTTGGTTTTTATTTAAATTTCAATATCTTTCATAGATTTATTGGTTTCTGAACCCTTCAAGCAGTCTTCTTAGTCTTGATCTGCAAAGCATGAGGAGTATGTCTTTCAATATCACCAATTTGTGATGCTATTAGCTTCTTGTACTACCTCCATAAAAAAAGCAATAATATAGTATTATTTTTTGAAGTCCATAAGATTTGATATTACTATTGCTGTTCTTTGTGTTGGTTCTACTCCAAAAATTTCCAAAGAGAACTAATAATATCACGTCTTAAATCACATTCTCCATTAAAAAACATACCATCTGAGCAGCTATTAATCATTTAATGAGTAGTAGTACTATGTGATAGCCAGATAAAATGCTATTAGTTTATAAACCATCAATGCATTAAGGAAATAAAGTTAGTATTTTAACTTCATTCATTATTGGCAGCTGTGGAAAAAGAAATATAAGAAAGATGTGATGGGTGAACTATGTATTAGGATTAGAATCTCAGGATAACAAAAATTTCCATATTTAATTAGAAAAAAATAAAATAACTTCAAACAGTTGATAATCAATCACACATACCTTGATATTTATCTTTTTAGTTATTTCTTAGATTCCCCTTTTAATCATTAAATCTAAAGAAGACTTTAAGATTTTACTGGGGAAGAAGGATCGATATTGCGATTTGCAGCTTGAATTCAAATACAACCTCTCCAAAAAATATATTTTATACGAAGCACATATTTGCATTTCAATCCTGCTCTAGCTGTCTACTCGCTACATACACATAGAACCATTTCCCTTATTATGTTAGGCGATACTGTAGTTGTGAAGAACTTCGCTTTAAGTTCAAAGGAATCCAAGTTGAAGGATAAACTATTCTCCAGCAATGAATACCCGCAAGCCATGAGAGGCTAAGGTGGTTCTAGATCATCGCTTTCGCATTAATAATTGCTGCATTAAGTCAACAGCTAACTGCCGTTGCCCGGAGTGCTTGCAGTGTAGAGCACAGTAGTCCCACAAGAACTAATGACCGATGCAAGAGTCGATTAGTTTCTGAAACAAATGGAGCATGAACTCAGCAATATCAATAGCAGTAAAAAATATATTTAAAACTAAAAGACACAAAACAAAAGCTAGGATACATATCTATCTTTACATCTTTTGTTTACTTGGGTAGAGTAAGTATCCTTAGGGAGTCTGAAAGCATAGAATGCACTGATTCAGCAGCAAAAAGATGAGTTGGATAATAATCAAAAGCATCTCACGAATCTAATGGAGAAGATCACACAGAAAGAATCAGCAGCTAATCAGTATTATAATATCAATATACACCAACAAAAATAAATCTATCCTCTGAATCTAATTATTGTTTCTTTAAATTGCTTTTGAAATGAAAATAGAAGCAAGGAACTAGTTGAAGAGAACAAGAAAGCCATGAGGGAGCTATTAGCCCCGATTAACGAGCAAATCGGTGAAATCAAAGCAATGTACGAACAAACAAAGAAAAGCTAAGCATAATTGAAAACATCCTTACAAGGGAATAATCTCAATCCGAGCATAAACATCACAGGTAACTTCCCTGGGAATAATACCAATAACAACCGTGATTACCAGCAGTAGCTACTAGACAAAGCTAAATCTTAAAATAAAGCACTCAGTGGTAAATTACAGAATACATCCAAGAACATCGACGGCTTGGATCTGAAGAACATTGCAGCTGGCATGTAGACGCTAAATAATTTCAATGCAGATATATATTAGAAGACAATCAATACGTTGAAGATGCAGATCGAGGAACTGCAGAAAGAAGCTAATCGAGCGGAAGTAGAATTAGAAAATAGATAATTGAAATTGTAGAGTCTCCCGAATGAAGAGGAGATATTGTAGCCGATTATTGATGCGGTGCAAGGACATGTTGATGAGATTGATTATTTGGAATCGAATTAAGTTGTCGCGGAGAAGGTAATAGGGGAGGAGAGGGGATATGTGAATGTGATGATGATTTGTGGAATTTAATTTGTTGTTTTGGTGTGTTAAACAAAAAGCTTGGTGGTGAATTAGACTATGAGATGTACATGCATAATCTATTAGAGATTTGCACTGAAGCTGAGTAGGTTTGGCGTGATTATCTGAGAGAAATTATGGTGTATGAGATTGAAATACCCCAAGGATTAACGAAGAGAGAATTAGAAGAATTAAGTTATTCTGTGCCGAGTGTGCTCGATGAAGTCAAAGTGAAATTAGGTATGGATCCAACGAAGCCGATGGCAAATCCTCATTTGAATCCGAAAGGGAACTATAATAATAATAATAAAGGATAATAGATATAGAAATAGCAATAGAAAGGGAATAAACAGATGAAAAGTGATCATAATAAATCAACGAATTCACAATCATAATATTAATATTAATAGTAATCGATGTAATAAGAGTCATAGCAGTAGCAGTAGTAGTAGTAGTAACAGTAGCAATCGTCGTATTAGGAACAGATGAAACCAAAAGGGTTGAAGAGTCTAGAGACTAAACCAAAAGAATGTATTAAAGAAGTTCCATTTGAAATTAAGGAATAGCCTGTGAAGAAGAATATCGATTAGTCGATGTTTAAGACAGTTTTAACTGAAGAGAAGGGAGGCTAAGGGAATGCAGCACTAATAAGAGGAGGATTAATGCCTGGAGGTTCACCTGCAAAGCCATAGGATTCCCCAAAGCGCAAAGAAACGAAGATCTAAATGGAGTTACGTTTAAAGGAACGCAAGAAACAAAAAGAGATTCAAGAGAAGCAGCGCTTGAAATAACAAAAAATCGATGAAGAATTAGCTGAATAGCTGCGATAAGAGCAAGAAGAGAATCTCTTAAACGACGATTAGCACGAGAGATACTTAAAAGCGCAGATGAATTAGAAGATCGATAGAAAGTTTTAGAAACAAGAAGAAAAGCAAAAGGAATTGTAAAGATAGAAAGAGCTATAAGAACAAGAAATGTAATAACGTCAAGCGATGATTTAGAAGTAATTAGAGATGTAAATGAAATAGCAATAAGAGTAACTGCTGTTGTAGTTATAGTAATAGTAACAACCTTAGTTTGATAGGGATACGATTAAATCGATTTTCTTAGAGATTCTCAAGGAAAATAAATAGACGCTGTTTAAGAATAAGGAAGGGGGCAAAGATAGCTAAAATGTAGAAGAAAACAAGAAGAATACATAATAGTCAGGGTACTTTGGGAGATCAGAGGATGTTGCGATGAATTAAGGACATGATAGGAAGATGTCAAGTGAATTGGTGAATGATAATAATAGCTTAGTGGGTGGAGATGAGAAAGACAGGTTGTAGCAGTAATAGTAATAGAGTGCAGCAGCCCTTAGAAGGACTTCGTAGCTTGTTCCGAATATTAAAATACTAACTGAGGGATAGTATCAACATCATTCTCATTAGATGTCGTTTTCGAAGTTTGCGTCGTAGTAGCAGATTCCCTATCCCTAGTAGTAGCAGTAACAGTAACAGTAATAGTTCTCAAATCAACCAGGAAATCAATTATCTTAGGATTAGCTCGCTGTGAATATCTTGAGTGTGTTAAATGGCACGTTAGCATAGATATCTTCAGCGGTTGCATCGAAGCAGACAAATATGTAGTAACTGAATCCACAATAGCAATAGCTGCAGTAGATGTTTAGTAATCATGTGTCTGAACTACCATCGAATGTAGATTCACCAATGCAAAGAAATTAAAATAATATTAATGTTAATAGTAATTTTAATGCTGCTACATCGGCTGCTGTTATGCAGTTACAACAGTAATAGTAATAGTAGTAATAGTAGCTAGGAAGTTATGGTCTTTAGAATGCGATGCCTTAGATGAATGTCCCATATTCGTATGCTGCGTAATATTAGCAATAGCAGATATTCTAAGAATAGCAGTAGATTATGATGTAATAATAGTAGTAGAATTAGATGCTCCCGATGGTTCCTATGACATTTATGCCAGGTGATTTTATGAAGAGTCTAGGTGGATAGATTAATGATGGGAGAGGTAATAATAAGAACATGAAAGGGAATAGTAATAATAGTGCTGGTAGAGGATCTGAAAAGAAGATAGATTTGGATGATTATTATCGAGAATTTAATCTAAGTGATGCAGAAAATTAGCCTGATAATAATAATACTAATCATCATGGTAATTCAAAGCAACAACAATAGCATCATCTTGAGGAGAGTGTGAGTCTAAGTTTGAGTTTACAAGAGCCTAGAAGTAATAGGTCATTTGCTGATTCGATATTTAGAAGTAATCAGGATTAATCTAGGAGTGATGGGTAGGTTGAAATGCCATCGAAGATTAGAGTTGAGAATCATAGGAGATCAAGGGGAAGTGATTTGAACTTCTCATAAAGTGAGGATAATGATGATGGTGATGATAGGAGTGAAGGATAGATTTGAGAGAGAAAGAGGGATGGTTGATTGAATGAGATATTATATTTGTGTGTTTTAATGGAATGATTACTTGAAGAGAACAATGATTATGGTATAATAAAAATCATTACGGTTGCTACATTTTTATAATTGGAAGAGAGGTTGTGGAGAGGGATCGAATTAGAAATTAATGAGAAAGATTTTTTTAAATAACAACAACAAAAACTAACCAAAGTGATTACTTGAGAGGGGAGAATGGGGGAAGGGAGGGATAATTATTGAAAAATGCTTAGAAATAATCAATTTAAAGAGAGCTAGTGATTGATCGACAAGGAAACTTCAAATTTGGGAGGATTTCTACACGTTCAAAAGCTCAAAATGGTTAATGCTAGCTAATCACGAAGGCAGTTAAGTGAATTTTGTGTAGCAGTTTTCAAAACTTGTAGGAAAGAAAAGTTGAATTCTGAAGGGATACAAAGGAGAAGAGATAACTAAATTTGGAAGGAAAAGAGAAATTACTTGAGCTAGCCTAAAGCGTGGATTCTTAAAATATGGCAAAGAGAGAGGGTTAAAAATTAATGGGGAAAAAAACAATATTTAGAGTTATTCAAAAGAAGCAAAGGGCTCTTTTGAAATCTCTCTCTTTTTCTCAGTATGTCACTGAATAATCAATTTTGAAAGAAAATCTTTAAGATGAAAGCATTCAGCTCACTGAGTTAAAACTACAGAAAATCCCAGTTCTCATCTTATCTTATCCGAAAATCTACTTGGATTTAAAAATACAAAAATAATATTTGCTAATTATTCTCAATCCTTTTTAGCAGCAATATCAATAAACTTAATAAATAAACTAATAATTTTAATACTTTATTGATCTTATAAGGAGGGGATATCTAAGTCACTGGTACTCCCTTAGACTTCAAACTCTTGCAGCAATGGATTTATTCATAACCAAAATTGCAAGTTTACTTTTAAATGAAGAGCTAACAAATAAAAACAAAATAACAAAGAAGTTGAGGGACCCAGTATCTTGATTTATTCAAGGTTTTATTGGTTTAAAAACTCTTAATTTGTAATAAGCCAAAAAAATATCTTCGGAAAAATTGCTTGAATTAGCTATCATAATTGTTGATGAATAACTTTTCTTCAACAATCGAAAACCTACATCTTTGTTTAGGGTACTTAATAATTGAATTATTTAATATTCTTTCATTACTGCTGTATTGACATTTTCAAATACTTTTTTGTTTCAAAAAATATCTTTTTAAGCTGGCAGTGAAATTTACATTCATCGACTAGTAAGCTAACCTTAGACTAATATCCTAATGATAAGGTTTATATTGAATGGAAAATCTAAGATACTCTCAATTCTTAGATTCATCACTCACACACTAATTATCCAAATTACTAACATTTAATTAAAAGTAAAATCAAAAATTCTTGTCGATTCTCTCCTTGCTAGAAAGAATACTATTTTTTACGTTATAAAAAAACCAGGTTCTACTATTCTCAGGAAGCAATTTTTTCCTTACAGAATAATTAAAAGGCTAAAAATAATACAAATTTACTCTCAATTGATGTATTAAAAATATTATAATATCTCTTATTTCTTTAAACAATTTAAAGTTTAACGAAGATGTTACCACAAACATAATTCTTACAGTTTCTCTGAATATACATTACATAACGCAATGACATTAAATAAATTAACTAAAAATCTTCTTTTTCTGGAATTCTTTCTATTTGGGTTACTGTCAATATCTGCAAGTGTCTTTTGCCTTTTCTTGGTATTATTTTTTTCTTAACTTAAACTTTATTTATTTTCATAATTTATTTGGATTTCATGAATGGAATGCTTCTGTTTTGTTGAGAGGAGTCATATTTGTCTTTACCATATGTTGCCCTAAATAGCTTTATGGTAGAGTTTAGAGATGATATTATGGATACATGGCTTAATGATTTAAGAAAGTTTATGATGATAAATATTGGCTATGATAAATTCCAGGATGAAATTGTGGGAAAGTCTATTAATTATAATTCTAAGCATAAAAGTTCAGCATATTAGAATTCGCATTATTCATTTAAGAAAAGCCATGAGCAGGGACTGTCATTTGTTAAAAAAATGGAGTGTTTTATCTTGTATTAATTAAGTTAGCCTGCAAATTAGATGAATTCATCTATGGATAGGGCAAGAAATCTCCAGTAGTAGGTTGAGAACAGAAATTCGTTTAACTGTGTTCAGCTGTGGGTGTCGAGTTACCCAATTAACTTTCCTAGCCAACGATTTCTATTTATTGTGTTTGTGCAATTGAGAGAATCTAATTTGAAAAGTTGTAACCGATCTCATTTCCAAGAGATTATTACGCTGTTTGATTTTTGGATTCACTTTAATTCAAGTGCTGCTGGCTTAATTCTCCTGGTGCAATTTATCTCGTTACCAATGATTTTCCTGTTAATTTGCATCCAGATGTAAAAGATCCTTCGTGTTACTTAGGGCTCTAGTCACTTGAAGTTTTGTTTATATCCTAGCTTTCTTTTAACGAAATCCTTTTTCCTTTCAAGTTGAAAAAATTAGTAATTATTGTGTAAGCTTAATTAAAGCAAATTGTAACTAATAAACGTTACCTCCTTGATTGAAAACTTCTGTTTAGCTTTATAAGCTTTAGTTGATTCTTTCTCGAATGGTTGGAACAAGCTCGATGGGTTGGATACTAACAAAATAATTATTGTGATTTTTTTTTTCAATGAGAATTCAATAACTTACCAAGATTAAGCCTGACTTTTTCGCAAAGGTCTCATTACTTAGATAGGTTAAAGTATCAGAGAACTCTTCAATTCAATGATAGTTCTGAAATGGTCAATAGGTTGTTGCAAATCACTTGATTGAGGTGATTAATCTATTTTCTTAATTATGGAGTATGTTGAATGTGGCAAGAATTAGGTATTGAGTTGCTGTAAAAGAAGGGGTATTCTAGATATTTCATTGTAAATATCTTTGTAATGTATTTCCTTTGAAAGCAAATAAAAGTAACTATGAATTGCGAAATTAATGATAAAAGACTAAATTACTGTAAAATTGACAGGAAGATAGTCTTCCTCGAATTTAGGAATTTCCTCACTTAAGCCTACAAACAGAGTTCCCTTCATTTGTATGCATTGAAGGTAATTAACCACCTTTAAAAAAATAATAAACTAACTGTAAGTAAATGTGACACAAACTCACACAAAAGTTGAATTTAACTACCTGAGAAATTATTGATTGGTGAAGTATTTAATCCGAATTTTACTTCACTGTCAGCATCGGTTTTATAATTAAGCATATTGGAGGAGGAAAATATATTGAAAATGTTTTGGTTCTGACATCATTCTCTTTGAACTCAAAAACTTTTTTTAAGAACCGTTCTTGAATCTTCTTGAGAATCTGCTAAACAGATGAATTCTAAGGGAAAGCCTTGGCTAAGTAGCGCAGCTCAAAAGCATCTCCAAAACGTTTCATTAGAAAGAATGGATGGAAAATCTAAAATAAAATAATAAGTAAATAAAGATTGAGCTTAATAATTTGGATAGTTTCCCATCAATACCTTGTGACGTATTGTCTTCGATGACAGATAAATTAAAACACTAAATATGTCGTTGGAAAGTTCGATTTCTTAAAAATTAGCTTCAATACCTGAGCTATTCGTAATGCCTTCAAATTTTTGTGATGGTATTTATTATTGTTATTGTCTTTCCTCGAAAAAGCGAGCGTCCCTAATCCTAAAAAATATTATATTTTTAAGAACACGTACGGGACGCTGCTAGGGATTTTTACACACTAAGAAATTAAAGTTACTCTTTTTCTCCCTCCTGAAATTATAAAAAAAGAACCTACCACGCAACAGAAGTTTTTGGGATGATTCTCTGCGGATTGTCTAAATGTCGTTTCAGGCAATAGTTGAAAATCGGATCGTCTTTGCTTTCTTATTGTGGGAGCACTAAAGGACGGGTAAATTCGATTGGCAAGAATTCAAGGAATTTCGTGAATTAATTAGTCTAACAAAAATAAAAAATTTAATGTCACTTATAGACTGGGAGTTTCATGCTAACAGAGAATATCAAGTAACCAAATGTTTCTACTTAACACCCCCCTTAAAATTTCTCTACTCGATTGTGAAGAGATTGCTTTCTATTTTCAACTAAGATTGGCATCAGAATCGACGCTGCGAGTTCTTTCAATGGGTGGCCTTCTTCCGTGAAACAAACCGTCACACTTATGCAATAGAATATTTGCTAAAAACAAATAAAACGCAATTCTTTGTTATTTTAGGGTAGCAAAAAATGATCTATTTTTTGAAAAAAAGTTAGATTACTAAGGTTACAATAAAAAATATGGTTGATTTGATGCAACATACACTTCCTAGCAATGAAACAATATGTCTTACTCTGTTTTCTATGTGACTCTGGGAAAACTAAAGATTTTTAGAATGAGCACTGAGATCAAACTGAGGGAGGTATTTCTTTCTTTCTTTTCGTTTCGTGTTCTCAGTTAATGCCTGCATAATTTATCCCTTCATTGCAACTTACTCGATCTTGTTAGAATTCTCTCCATGAATCTTAAAGCATGAAAATACTGCTTTTAAATTTCGAGAAGAAGTCTCCGAGATCCTCAAATCAACTGCTATTTTTGGGATGATTAGGTTTCTATACCACCTGTAGAAGTCATTTGACTATCTATGCAAGTCTTTTCTCATAAAAACTTTCAAATCCGTTGGATTCACAGAGGAAGATTAAAAAACCATATTTCTCCAACCTGATTTACCAGGAGGTTCCAATAGATCATTTTCACTATTAGGTAACTTCAACACTTTGTTGAGGAGCTGTTCTGTTTGAGGTACCTTTATCATGTTTTATTTGAGGGTAAAAAGAAAACAAAGCTGATCTTACCCTTAATTAAATCTGATATTTATTATTATAATTATTCCAACAGGCAATAAGCTAGTTCTAAATCCCCAATATTTCTTGTTCTTTTTTCAGAAATGTAAGCATGATTTTTTAAACTATTTTCAACATTGCTTTTTTTTAAAAATAATTCAGTTTAAAATAAGAGTGTTCTATCAGCATATCAAGATATGAGTTATTCTTGCGAAATAACAGAATTAAAGTGTAATAAAGACCAACAATTTGATGCGTTAATACATTTAAGCTTGCATGGAGATTATAAAATACTTCTAATTTTTGTTCTTAATTTATCAGACAGTAAAAAAGTAAAGAATATGAAGATTTTTCTAAAGGAATTGGAAGTTAGAAATTAAATTTGTGCAAGGCCAAATACCTTAAGCTAGTTCGGCAAATCCATTCGTGAATATGATAAAAAAAAATTGATTTTAAGATATTTCTTTTTTTATTTTACTCTTAAAATTATTGGAAAATATTTTACAGTAAAATACTGTTTTAATTGATTGAAATGCGTTACTACTTTGAAACCAAAAACTTAATAAAAAGGATGAAAACCATGTAATTTGCAAGCTATTAGATTTTTTTTTGTTGATAAATATTGTTTCATAATTTTAACACGAAATCATTTATCAATCAGCAGAAATACTTGAGTAAGAAGAATAGAGATTTGTATCACATTCTTGATGAATCATTTGCAAGAAATAATATTTGTAACAACAAAATAGGAGAATCCCAAATCATAGCATAATTCATAAAAAGTAAAATTACAATCTCTAAAATAAAAGAGATATCGATACAAGAAGGAGAGATGAAAATGTTATAAACAAAGCTAAATCATCAGAAATAAATTGACTTTTTGTGTTCAATAAAAAAGATGAGGATAAACACCATTACTTAAATTAAAAAATAGAATACAATTAAATGATATTTGATTGGTTATTTAATAAACTGTAATTGTCAAATTGGAGGTTATTAAATTAAAATTGATTTGTAGATGCTGTTTAAGCATCATTTATTATTAATAATTAGTTTTATTCTTCTCGCATAAACTACAATATTTGTTCATTTTACATAAAAATTCATAAACAAACAGAACAAATAGATCTTCAGGGTAAATTATTAAAAGAATCAAAGCTGATGATAAATTACATTATCTTTTTTGGTAGGACTAAGAAGAAGTGCAAGCAACTAAGCTAATTTTACGGAGACAGAAGAAAACTAAAAGAATTACAATCAAAAAACACATTAAAGATAATCATAATTAATTTGGCTGATAAACTTCGAACAAGTTAACAATGAAGAAAAAAATGACTAAAGGATCACAAAAGGAAGAATAATCTTCAGAAAGTGAGATACAGAAAATAGAAGGACTCAGTGATTCAGAGTCTGAGAATGATATTTCAGATGAGAGCATTAACTCAGATGAGATACCTGATGGATCTTCTGATGGAGAATAGTCAAATGGTAAAATAGATGAAAAAGTTGATGACGATGATGATAACGAAGAAGAGAGTTAGCATGAATCCGCTTCAGATTCATCTGAATAGGTAGATATCGAAAATGTTGAAGCAGAATATTCTTCTGATTCTGATGATGACGCTGAAAAAACCGTCAATAGTTCAAATTACTTCGAGCGTGTACTTTCCGCCAAAGGAGAAAATGATATTTTAAAAGAAATTGAATTTGACTCATAAGTGTTGCTAGGAAAGAAATTATCTAAGGTTGATATTGAAAAAAGTGAAATTTACGAGTAGGACTAAGGTGAATTTGTAAAATTACTAGGAGAACTTGAAAAAGGTGGGGCAGAAGAAGAAAGTAAGCTCAAAGCACTTTCTAAGCTTAGCAGATCGAGATCAATGAATCTGCAAAATGGAATTGGATTGTTAAGTGCTAAGAATGAGATTATGTCCAGTTATTTGATTTGTCTTTAGTTCTATGCTTTGTATAAACTCTAAGGAATCACTTTAAAAGGTTCCACTCTTCTGCGCAGACTCATTTATTTCAGAACACTTCTTGCTAAACTCAAGCCAGTCGAAATGAAAATGGATTATCAAATCTCTAAATTACTCAAACTCTCCCTTAAGCAACCTCATTAAAATAATACTTCTAAATCAGATTCTTAGTATGATCCATCTTCTTTTAGGCCTAGACCAGATCTTATTGCAAAGGATTAAGACAATGATCATGAAAATGAGGACAATCAAGAGGAATCTCTTGATGAAGATATTGAAGGATTGAGTGAAGATGAAATTCCTAAAAAGAACACAAAGAATGTCGAATCGAAAAAACCAGCAAAGGTAATTTATCTAAATTTAAGAAAATTTGTAAAATTATTAGATAATTTTTATTGTGAAACAGTACGTACCACCAATGCTCACAGCTGTCTTTAAAGATGAAGACAAGGCAAAACTTAGAGCTAAACAAGAAGAAGCTAGACGCAAATAATATCTTGTTAGATAACTCAGTAAGAATCTCTCCAGCGATATCAATGTTCTTAAAGACGATAGACCAGTTGTTAATCGTTTCTCTGAGACAGACAAACTTGCAAAGAAAGAAAAGGTATTTATTATCTTAATAACTCAAACCCAATTCAAAATCTATCATTTTCATTAATCTTGTGTTTTCAAATTGTTAGGAACTACGTGACTATGAAGAGAAAAATTTCGTAAGACTACCTACAACAAAATAAGACAAAAAAAGACTCAAACAAATCGAAAAAGGCAAGTAAAAGCTTGAGCGTATCGACAATATGCAAGAATTCAAAGATATTCGTGAACTATTGCACTATGAAAAATTAGCAGTTGATCCAGAAGTCGAGAAAAGAAATAAGGAAAAACTTAAGGAGACTTTAAAGAAATTTAATAAAAATAACTAAAAAGGGAATAATAATGGCAAAGGATCAAAACCTTCGAAAAAATAATAGAGATCTTGATTAGGTTAATACATTTCAGAATATTCTGATTATTTCATATGTATTTTTGTATCATTTATTAAAGCTAAAGTATTTGTTTTTCAATAGATAATAGGCAACTAATGTACCTGAATCTATTATTTCCTCTATTGAAATTATGATTTTGAACTAAGTAAAAGATTATGTCCAAATTCAAAGCAGAGAAAATGAAATATTAATGTACGAATAGATAATTAAATGATCATTGCACAGATTTCTCTCTATCAATTACTGATTAAGCAAAGCGAATGCTAAAATATGTGGCAGGATACATTGAGACTTCTTTTTCATTTTCATCTTCTTTGTAGATGGTATCTGAATCCACTGTAGCTTCAAATCCTGCATGGTTTAGAATCCCTTTGATAATTCCTACCACAAATGCTGCACCATTTTATCCTTCTGCCTCTGATATATGCCTTAGTACTAGTGGACTATCGTCTCTGATTAAATAACCATTTGCAACACCTTCTTCAGGGAACAATCCATCAGCATTTTTTCCAAATAATGTTTTCCAAACCTAACAAAAAACAACCATAGAAATTGAAATCAACATAAAACTAAATTTATCCATACTGTATTTGAGATATATTGTAGGAGATCGAGATGTTTTGCTTCTTTTTTCAGCTTGCCTGTTCTTAAATATATGAGTTCAATCATTCTGATTCCAATACTTTCTCCCATGTTTATTAACTCAGTTTGAACGCTTCGCTTGCGGGAGGCATGATACTAAATAATCGAGCTGAAAAGAAATCCAAAAGTTGATAAGTTGATGTCTGCTTTTTAGATGCGAATCTGTTTATCAGCAACTTTTCGTACTGCACTCATTTCAAGGAAGGAAATAAAAATATTATGTGACTTTGTTTGTTAATAAGAATAAACAATTTTTTAAAAGTTTAGAGATAAGAAGCGAGAGATTAAGATCTCTTTTTTTCATTTAATTTCTTCTTTGAAAAGCTCTTTTTTTATCTACGAGATTTCATGCAAATAATTAGATTATGCCCAAAGAAATAGATTATTTATTAATAATAGTAATCTTATCAAGTGAGCTCCTTGGAAATTCAATATTTGGGAAAAACTCGAATTCAAAAGTGACAATATGTTGCAACTGATATTTTAGGATTCCCTCTCTTTTTGTCTTTCTTCCAAATAATAATATTTATTGTTCTTGCAATCAGAAAGATAAAAACATATTTTTGTTATTCATTTTCAAATCAACTTTATTAACAGAGTTAAAAAATATTTGGACTCTTAGTTTTGCAAGAGGAGGATTATTTGCTATTTTCTACTGAATTTTCTGGAGAAGATACTTAAAGATAAAATGAACTTTGAACGAATTTTGAACTCAATAAATAAGAAGATCACTAACAACTATTAGATCTTTACCACATGTTGAAGAAAACAAGAAAAATAAATCCTCAAACTAAATTTAAAAATGCCAAGAACTAGGAGAGGAAGTAAAAATAAACAGTAGCTTCTATGGCAAATGATGAAGAGATTATAATTTTTGCTTTTAAGCGATTGTAATTTAAACTAATATTGACAAAATCAATGAAATTTTATCAAAGTAATAAAGTAATGGTTAAAAATAAAAGAAAAGATCTTAATTATTGAAGATTAAAAATCAATTCCAACAAAGTTATCAGTTGGCAAGTCTTGCAATTTTCAAAAAAAGTAAAGGAAGTTGATAGGAAAACTAAATAAGAAAAATCATTATTGGTTTACTTATTCTTGAAATGTCGCAAACCTTTAGAAACAATTCGTTGTTCTTTGAAACCAAATACACCAAACAAATATGAATCCCAATCTTCCTTAAACATTTGAGTTTAAGAAATGGACTCTTCAAGATAATTTTCACCTGAAATCTTCATTAATTTCCAATATTTTTCTCACAAAAACCATTCGAATTACATTACTCACATCAAATAACAATGCAAGTTAAATCCTTATTCTTTTTTAATTAACTACTTCCACAAAATGTTAAGTGGTCATTCATGCTTTCATTTTCAGGTAATGATTATTATCCCTGAAATTTATTAATTGTCTTGTATCACTCTATTTTAAAAAAATCAATCTTAGTTATCCCCCAAGAATCAAGTTTTTCGAAGATTACAATTTGTTTTTAAGACAATTCCTATGGATTTCTCCTCTCCCCCGACACTGAAAGGAAATCTCTATATTTAAAGTCATTTTACTTCTTTAAATTATCAAATGAATTCGATTGATTCTTTATTAACACATTATTCTATTATTTCCGTGTTTTCTTATCATATTAATATTCGACTTTAATTCATATTACATAACCAACCAATTTAAGGATAAAAACTTGTTTTTTAAAGATTCTCCAAGGTTTTAATTTTTTACTTATTATTTCAAAATCCTTTAGAGATGCTTAAAACATAAATTAATCAAAAAAAATTAGCAAATTATCTTCTCTAGTTATCTCATTTTTTGTAAGAAGATAATATTATTATTTTTTTCATAAAGGATTTTCATTTATTTTAAAAAAAAGGGAGCATATCATTCAAATTAGAACTACTTTTTTAAAAGTAAAGTAGAAAAGCACTCGAACGGTTGAACCACAATTTTGAGATCTGATAATAAGCTTGAACGTGGGGGTATATTGATTGATCTATCTGTGTTTGTCTATGTTTAATTTTATTTTCCAAAGGAATCTTAGTCATTTTGAACAATCTTTTTACACTTTTAGGAAAAAAGAAAGAAGACTTTTTGGATATATTTATTTTTTAACTATTTGCAAAAAACAAATTAGTTTTCTTTTTTCATATCTTCGATGAACTATTTTTTATAATAGTTTTACCTATTTTATGAGGCACTATTGTTCTCTCAGTAGCCGAAGTGTCAAATTAAAAATTATCTTGTTTCATAGCCAGTAATAAAGCACACAATTCTATATCATTTTCTTGGCAGTAACTTCCAGAAGAAGAAGGAAAAAAAAACAGAATACTTAAACTATCTCAAGAAGAAAAGTAGCCAATGGCAGTCATATTCTCTCTGTTTTTCCAAAATAATTGAAATTAAACTAACTGATGAGTGATCCCGTAGGATAAGTATTTGGTTTTCCCCAATGTTCTTTTTAAAAAAAAACTAAATGAATATTTTGGTTAAAATTACACCTAGCAGACAAACAAGACAATCTTAAGGTAAGATGTAAACTAACTTTCTTAAGAAAGAAAAGTTTTTACTTAAAAATACAACACAAGAGAGGGATTCTTTTAATTTTTATTCTTTCTAATACTGTAACTGAAAGAAAAGCATTAGCTATTTTTAAATTTGATTTATGTGGATTACTATTCTCACTTCATAACATGAAATTAAACGCTAAAGGAAAAGGTTTCTTCTAAAAAATTTCTTTAGAAGGAGATTGTTCTCTTTCTTAATTAATTGATTATAAATTGTAACACCATAACAAAACTAATTGTTTTTTTGTATAAGAACATACAATTATTCACATCCAATTTTTCAAAAGAATTAGCAATTATCTTGTGTTGTTTTGTAAATAAAAAATAAATTTGTTGATTTTATGTAGTTGAAGTTATCTTATGGAATCACTTTGTTTGATGTTAAATATTTTCTAACAAGCTTCGAAAGGTGAAGGTATTTTTACTATCATTTGAATTCAAAAATACAATGAAATTTTTTACCATACAAAGAGAAGAAGAATTTCAAATTTATGATTCGTTTTGTTTTTATTCTATGAAGTTTAAGAAGAAGAACATTAAAAAGGATATTTTTGAATTCTGAGGATTTAACTTTATTAATTTAGCAAATGCATTAAAGCATGAATAGAATAACAAATGGGAAGGAAAACGAATCGTATAAATAACTTAGAATTCATGAGAAATATATTGTATTGGAGATAATATAATCTATCAAAATCGCTTAATGATCATTCCTTGGGATAACTTTTTAATGCCTTTAATAACTTTTAGTGTGTACAGGCTTTTCAGATTCTCTTAAGTCATGGAATTATCAGTATGGATACTTTCTTCACATATGCAGTCCAAGAAAATTTGATAGCAAAAAAGTTTAATCACGTTAATGTAAGCAAGTGTCATTGAAGATAAGGGGCTTCTGATGTCAATGTTAAAGCATGTTTGGTAGAGATCGACAAATTCGGATTAGGCTGCGAGAGATGGTAGATTTTCTTTGGTAATCGAGAGGAAGAGGATGTTGTAATGTGCATGGGAGAAATAGTCAAAAGCGTATTTGCCTTCAACTTTGTAGTTATTTTTGGCTGAATTCTTAATCCTGCTGATGAGCAGCTGAAGTTCTTTGGAGATATGATCAGGAACTTCGAGGGAAATTAGATTATTCGGTTGAAACATATTCAGGATGTTGTACATGAACAGCTTATTGTAATTGTGATATTTTCCGAATTTTGATACGTTTCCTGGTTGATCTGTGCCTGATGGATTTTTCTTCTTGTATTATGCAAACCTAAACTAATTTAACTGCGAGCTGCTAAGAGGTTTGAAATTGAACACACTCTTGCATTATTCTATGAAGGATTTCCCATGATTCTGAGTTTATTTAATTTCAGCTGAATGTTTATTTTCTTCATTAAGATAAGGGGAAATATTCTGAAAAAGGTTTTCTTTCTTAAAGTTTTCTAAGGTTGGAGAGATCTCAGCTTAGAAACTGCATGTTGATGATGTTGAAATAGCCTTATGTTGAGATTAAGAAAGGGAAATTTTATTAGGACTTTATCTGTGAATGTGAGTGTCTAACTCATGGAAAATGGGAGTGTGGATATCCTCATCAATAATCTATTCTGAAGATGAAGTTTCAAGGGTCGAAGAAGACAATGCATTAAAGCCAGCAAGCAATCGAGAGAAAGTGAAGTGGGTAATTCCTGCTTAAGTTAGAGAAGCACATTATTGAAGAATTGCCATGGAGTTTAACGTTAAGGTTTCATGCATTTTTGGAGGATTGAGTATGAGTTCAGAAAGTTCCGCAAAAACTCTAGTTTACTGCTCGATGTTCTAGATCTTCGGTTCTGCCAGATTTTACTGGATTGAAAATACTGGACAATTTTCAGAATCAGGATTAACCTTTACACTTTTGTAGACTCCATTAAAGCTATCAAGATTCTGCATCCTTGATTTTCCTGAAATTTTACTTGGATTCGCATGAGATTGAGAAATGATTGGTAATTAGACACTTTCATTTTGTGAATAATTGTAAAACATAGAAGAATTGTTGTTTCCTTTGATATATTAATTTAGACTATTTTTCAAAAGGAAGTCTTATTATTATCTGAGATTGTCTTAGAATGAATGCAAAACATTTAAATTGCTTATCTTGTTATCTTACAGCTTGAAAGTTGGAACCACTCCAGTAGTGAAAAGGTTCTTGCTTTAGATTGGTTAATTAAGGTTATTGTAAATTACCTCTTTTTCTGAAAGCGTAGCTAACTCATTATCTTGAGAGAAGAAGGGACTACTCTTATCTAAAATTCCATAGAATCTACAGTTTCGTTCAAACTCTCCTATTCTATTTCCAAAGACATGTGAAACAATTTCTATTCTACTTTTCTCTTCTTGAATTCTTCGAATTCCTGAGCGTCGAGATGTAATAGCTTTTACTGAAATTAGAGGTAATGACTGGCTCAAATTCTGCAAAGCCAGTGAGGATTTCTCATTCAACCCTCGAACAGACCAGAATCTACTGTTGAAATTTCTCGGGCATTCGTAAGCAGCGTTATTGGTTGATTCCTCCTTCTTTATTGATTACATATTTATTCCATCATAAGATCTTAAGTCTATCATACATACATTTCCTTCATTTAACGTTCTAGGATAACTTAAATCACTGTCTTCTTGTCTTTAAGAGCAGAAATATGAGCCTTTTTCGGAGGTTTTTGATGCCATTTTAGAAAAATAATATATTTTTTTATGAATGTATTTTTTTTCTGAATTTGTTTGTCTAATGGTAATTCTCTTGTTTTTAAATGAGTATTTCTAAGAATCTAGAACTGTCTCTTAGCAAGTTCTTTTCTTCTATTGAAATGTAGCTTGATGTCTCTCTAGTAAAAGTGAGTCTTCAGTTTAGAAGAGAATTATTTATTATGCAGTTTGTTGTTTCAGTAGTTTGTCTTGAATTTTCTTTCCGAAAGAAAAAAATCACTACTAAGAAACACAGGAAATTAACTTTAAGTTGAGGTTGAAAGGAAAGGCCAGAGGAGGGGAGAAAATCAACTTATTTATCCTATTCGATTTATTTTGGTTGCTTTATAATTGTATGCAGATTTTTTTAATTTTTGCTACGCTCTTATCTTTATCTGAACTCCCAATTTAATTCTTAAAATCTCTCCCTTCCCTATAATTGTTTTTAAAATCATGGCTGGCTCTCTTTTGTATTCACCTTCTTCTAAACGTACTTTTAAATTGATTCTCTAAATCTTCCGAATAAATTCATCTACTTTGATTCTCTTTCAATTAGGGCATTTAATATTATCATAATATTAAGGTATTTTATAAAGATTTATCATTTTCACTTTGTGTTTAAGTGACGTTACAATGCAGATCTAACCCTACCCCTTCAAACTTAGAGTTTATGGTCTTTTCAGGCATGAAATATTTATTCTCTCATATGGTTTTCTTCAACTTTATTAGGTACTGGTTCTGTTATGTTTTTTAACTGGCTACTTTCAATCTAAGCTAGGACTATAAACTGATCATAATTTTTATCCAGTACATACTAGTTCTGCTGCATTCTGATGCTGTCCTCTTTTTCATATTATTGTTTCAAGTGAGTGAACTCTTAAAAATAATTAATTTATTAGCGTTCAATAGTTCCATATGGAGGGCTAAACCTCCACAAATTAAGTAACTTGTCATAAATTAATAGCCTAAGTTACACATTTTAATATCCTCCACTTTACATTACACTCATTCTCAATTATGTTTTAACCTGATATTTTTAATAATTTTTCATGTTCTTTAAAGAAATTACTCAATTTTTTCTTTGGCAGTATGATAATGACTTCCCAAGCACTTGGAGCATCTAAAGATGATAATCAAAGAGCTTACAATAATTCTTCCAGCGGGATCATAAGTTATTTTGTAAATAATCAATTGAAGATATTGATGGAACAAACAAAGGGATGTTGAATAAATTAAATGTAGTTGTTGTATTTATTAAGTTAATTATGCGTTGATTTTATACTAAACTGTTTAACAATTCAAAGAGTAGTAACAACTTGTTAAAAGGAGAAAAGTTAAGAAAAATATAATTTTATTAATTATTCTACTATTATTTGTTTTCTTATGACTACTCATTAGGTATTTTTTGTTAATTAAGGGGTTGGGGTTGGGGTTGGGGTTGGGGTTGGGGTTGGGGTTGGGGTTGGGGTTGGGGTTGGGGTTGGGGTTGGGGTAGGGGT
>Ga0302271_10001212_pt1 | contig 25170 bp, 17 predicted proteins | sample III_Bog_N1_1_FD_198767 | JGI IMG/M metagenome (GOLD analysis project Ga0302271, IMG submission 198767) | Peat permafrost microbial communities from Stordalen Mire near Abisko, Sweden - III_Bog_N1_1 | ecosystem: Environmental > Terrestrial > Soil > Wetlands > Peat | place: Sweden: Abisko... | reverse complement strand
TAGCCACCAGCGTATGAAGAGGTAAGTGATCCTGCAACGGTTAAACCAGCGCTAGCAGGTAAATCGATGATGACTTAGTTAAAGGTTGCAGTGGTGAATGACGGGTAGTTAGCTTGGCTGTCAAGTAAGTACAGTGTGTATGCACCAGCTGGAGCGGAAGAGAAAGCTATGGTGCCAGTTGTAGCTGTAGTGGATAGTGATGAGGAAACATATTGCTTGGATTTTGGAGATCCAGTTGCTTAGAGGTAAGCTGAGACAATAGAAGCAAGTCCAGTGCCTGTAATTGAGACAGTTTATCCGGAAACAGTAGGAGCTGCAGTGACTGAAGCAGCAGAGGCTGAGACAGTGTATGAAGTGCTTTATACCTACCATGGATATGAACCATCGGAATTGAGAGCGAGTAAAGCTGATCTGGAGAATTTTAGTTATCTTGATCCAGCAGTTGTTGCAGGTAATCTCAGCTTAACAGCGCCTGTTGCAGCTGTGTAAGATAGCACTGAAGCAGTAACGCCATTGAATTAGAAGATTGGATCTTCATCGACTAGGAGACCAGATAAGACTAGATTAATTTCTTTTCCACCTGTGGCTGCTGCTTGAGTTGAAGAATTGATTACTCCTTGATAGAGAGTGAACGCTTGAGGTGCACTGTTTCCATCGGCAGTGGCAAGCACCAAGGAATATGCGTTGGAGTATTCGAGGAATGGCAATGTCACAAGGACAGTAGATCCATCGCTGGAGAGAACAGTCGCAGGATTGGATTTGTAGCCTAATGCAAAAACTGAGATCAGTGAGGTATCAGTTGGAAGAGATGTGCCGGTAATACTGATATTTGATCCAGCTAATCCAGAAGTAGCAGAAAGTTTAGTGACTTAAGGAGCCAAGGCATTTTAATAGCTGATTTCGAGTTTCAAGGGATTGCCAGCGGGGACGATAGCTTGCACGATCAAGAGTCCCCAGACTTCAACGGTGAACACAGTTGTGTCGGAACCAGCAGTGAAATGAGAGGACATATCTGGCAGTGTGCATTTGAGTTGAGTAGCAGTGGCAGAAGTTACTGTGCAGAGTTCAGAAGCAGATCTAGAGTACACAATAAGAACTTGGTTATCAGATGCGGTAGTCGCGAAATTGGACCCAGTAATGGTGAGAGTTGCACCACCATACTTGGAAGAAGTAGTTCGAGATAATCCAGTGACTTTAATGTTGTATTCGATTTGAGTGTAGATAGTGTTAGGATCATTGCTTCCTGTGCCGATTGCGACGATTCTAAGTCGATATTTACCAGCAGCACCACCTCCGAAGAGTAATTGCACTTGCGTGTCAGCTGCGGAGACGACGTTAACGTTGTATTTTCCTTGGATCTTAATCGTTGTGCCGTCTGTGTCGTAGAGATCGAGATAAGCTGCGAGAGCACTTTTATCTGTACCGAAGTTGGTACCGTAAACAGTCACAGGGGTTTTACCAACGGGAGAAGGAGATGCATTGGAGATACCAGTGATGGTAATCACACCGGTGTTGTCAACTGTAATAGGGAAGGCTACAGAAGGCAAGGAATTAGCTGTGATAATCACGTTTTTGCTGCCTTAGGATGAGAGAACGGGAGTGAATAGAGTTATCTTCGTGTTTTGAACGTCTGTCACGTTGGCTGCGATGCCATCGATGGTGACGGATACGCCTGATAAAGGGAAGTATTTTCCTGTGATAACTAAAGTTGATCCACCGAAGGTGTTGATGGTGGATTTGCTGAGTGAGGAAATCAATGGGAGGACTGTAACTGCTGATACGCTTGGACTAATAGCAGCACCATATCCAGATTGATCTAGAATGGGTTTGTATGTACCGGAAGTCTTGTTCACGTACTGTGCAACGACTAATTGATTAGTAGAGTCGAATTTGACAGTTTAGAGGAGCACTCCATTGTAGGTAACTGAGAAATCTTTTTCGGAGAGAGTAGAGCTGCTTCCTGTAGCTGTTGAGACACCACTGAGAGTGACTTACTTGAGAACTTCATTGTCAGAGAAGGAAGTATAAGCGGGAGCGTCAGAATCGTTGATGACGGTGAGCTAGCATCCTGATGTAGCAACACAAATTGCCTTGGAATCGTTCATGGTGAGAGTGATTGCTGGAACGGTGCCTAGTTGAGAAAGTAAATTGTTTTCAATCGAAATGTAGTTGAGGGTCTGATCAGCTGCTCTGAGCTTGGTCACATCGATAGAGATGGCTACGCCTGTTTCACCGACGAGTGAAGCAGCACTGACATCAATAGGTACTTCAGAAGTAATACCAAAGAAATCAATATAGTAAGTATATCCATCGACTGCGTTTCCAAGACTATTCACTTCGATATCGGTGACGCCAAGAGCTTTCTGAATGTAATACTCCAAAGTCCAAGGGGCTACATTGTAAGGAATCGCTGTAGATGTTCCAACTTTCAAATCATTGCCGTTCAATGTAAGCTTGAAGGTGCCTGATAAACTTGCACCAGGTGCAGTAACAACATTGAAGACGGGCTAAGCTGACAGAGTAGAGTTGAACACAAACGATGGCTTGATTTGGTTTCTATGTTGTTTGAAAGTTAAAGTCCAAGTTGCACCGATGATTTTGCTATTGGTGTCTAAGATATCGGTCCTCACACAAGATGATCGGACGTCTTGCAGATACCACTGGAAGTGATTCTGTAAATCCTAGCAATTAGATGATTTGGAGAAAGAAGTAGAAGGTGTAGACCAGTAGGTGGCTTTGGTTTGAATTGTAGTGCCATATGGAGCGATAAAATAGATGTTGAAGGTACCAGGAGAGGCAAAAGCAAGATCTTAATGAGCAATCGAAATGACTTCTTTCGTGAAGGGATAATTAATGGAGATTTGTGTCACTTGGCCGGCAGTGTTCGGGTAGCTGTTAGTGTTGCCACTTGGAACTCGAACACCATTGGATAGGTAGAAGGTTGTGGTGGAGCTTGCTAATCCGAAACTCTCGAAGTAATAGCTCTAACCAGCTGTGAGAGTAATACCTGCGGAAACGGTTTGTTGCTCAGAGAATCTTCTGGAATAAGGAGTTCTGACATCAGTGCCTTCGACGGTGGAAGTGAGAAGTGTCATGGTATTGGGAACAGTGGAAGTACCAGTGGTTTGAATGTAGAATTTAGATTAATAGGAAGCTGCTGTTTGGAAGTAATATGTGCCTGTTCTCGGGGCTGTGAAGTAACCAGTGAGGACAGCTGCGAGTCTTGGATAGGAGATTACACCATTATTCTCATGTTCGACGTAGATTTCAGTAGTACCAATGATTTTATCAGAAATGAGAGTGTTAGTTTTCTAGGTGGCGTGATAATCGGAAACTACACTGTCGATGCTCCACATGGAGGTTGAGTAGGCTTGATATCTGACACCAGAGCCTTAGTTGTAGAGAGTTCCACTGGATGTTGGGTTAGAGAGAGGACCAAGGAGTTAGCATGTTAGTGATCTGTATTCTTGACTGACTGTCAAGATATTGCAAGCGTTTCCATTGAAATCAACAGAGACTTCAGTGGTTTTTCTAGGTAAACCAAAAGCTGTGATGTTAAGGATAGCACCACCTGAGGTAACCTTGGAATGGCTCACTGCGGTGATGTTCGGGACAATCTAGTATGAATAAGGAGTGTCTAATGTAGTGGACTTGACTGTTGTGAGTCTGGAAGGATTCTGGGAAGTACCTGGGAGGGAAGTGAAAGAAGTGTCATAGTAACCAGCTTCTGTCAGAAGACCAACACTGCAGTCGAGGGAACCGTAGTTGGATCCAGAATATGCGCTGTTTTCGTTTAAGCTGATGTAGTATCTGTCACAGATTTGGTCTCCAATCAGCATCTTGCCGATTTGATTGAGATTGGTGATTCTGAAAACACCTCTCCAAGTGATGAGGTTATTCGATGAGGATACTCTGGGGATCACTTAGTCGAGGACTGGAGTAGATGAAGATTTGTAGGTGAATGTGCACAAGTTAGCAGCTTGAGCACACTGGGAGTCACTTCGGTTGACGACTTGGACAAGGACATCCAGTGCGACTTCGTAGTCACTAGGTTGCGGTGCTGTTGTCACGCAAGTGATGAAGACTTCATTCACACCCATATCTTGGAAAGAAAGGAAGTACAAAAAGAATATTTAGATTACATTGTTATGATTGTTTTAAATTAATTCTGTAATGAGTTTATTATGTTTGTCTCCCCCCTCCCCATCAGAAAAGTTCCCAATGGATTTTGTGTGGGGACTTTAAAATATGCAATCAGGCAAAATAGGCCGCGAGGGGACATCAAACTAGACAGAATTTTAATTAATTTATGAAATCCCAATTAAACTATTGGTAAACTCACGCTCAAGGAGAATTGAAAAACTCAGAAATACCCATTGGATTATCTTCATAAATCATTACGATTTGTTACATTTTTAATGTAATTGTTTCTAAAATGTTAGCCCCCCTCAAATGAAATGGAGGTATTTATTTCCTCAAAGCAGAAAAACATTTGAAAGGAAAATGAAGATGAGTTACCTGGAATCTCGCAGGGGTATGCACCGATGAAGATAGAGTTGTTGGAGGCCATGGTAGCATCGTGGCCAACGATTTTAATGTAAAGACGAGTTCCTCCTTCGATAGAGCCAACTCTTGCTGAGTTATCAGTGTCGAGTAGGGTGGAAACAGAGAGGATTCTCACAGAGTTCACATTGGCGCCAATCTCAACTGAAGAGACTGTGAGTGGAAAAGGAAGAAAAAAATGAGAAAAAAAATGGATTGGTCAAAAAGTTTCAGAGATAAAAAAGAAAAAGAGAGGCTTCCAACTAAAATGAATATCGCATTTTCTACCTGAAGCGCAAAGAAGAAGTGCGATGAGTGACAGGGCAATACGATTTCTCATTACGATGCCCAAGTTGTTGATTACAGAAAAAAAATATCGAGAGAGAGTTTACAAAGTTTACTTTTGTTTTTTCTCGAGTTTTTTTAGTTGATTTGCAGTTTAACTGTTTTTATTTATTATTATGTTTTTGGCTTGGATTTTCCTGAGGCTTCAATTTATAGAGCCCTCCCACCTCGTTGTCTCCTCATTCTTGGCCAATCAAGAGGAAACTTATTCCTTTTTAATTCAAAGATAATATCTAAGTTTTGTTATTATAATAATGGAATTACTCAGAAAATGTAATATGACTTTAGACGGAGTAAGATCAGCGAAAAAAGCCATAACCAATAGTGCAAAGGGCTTAAATTTGCTATTGTATTAGTCTTCCAAGATCTTTAAGACCCTTTCTGTTAACTTGCAGACTGGTCTCGATTTTTTATGGTTTTTTCCTATGAATAATTGAGTGGCCCTTACTTAATAATAATAATAATAAGCGAAAGTGATACTTTGATTTAGGGATCATGTATACAGATTTGGCAAAAATCCTACTTGTGCCTCTTACTCCTCAAGCTTGAATGAATTTCCAATATTTATCTGATGAGTTGCGAGTAACATGTATTCCAGCGGTTCGTCCTGATTTTTGTTCAAACCTTTTTTTGTCCTTTGAGTGATGAAATCATTTTGAACTTGCTCTTTTTCTCTTTCATTCTCACAAAGAGCAAATTTGAACAGTTAGTATTTGGCCTGTGCATTCCTATCCATAGAATTTTATTATCTAGTTTAGGTAAAGAAAAATAAATCGTGAGTTTCCTTGCAGCCAAACAAAAGAGAGAAAGATTAAACCCTCAAATTAAGACTGTCTCCCACATTTCAACCACAAATTTTCCCATAATTTATATAACTAATTTTTTCTTCATGATCTTCCAAGCCAGCCCACCCCCGATCCTTAAGAACTCAATGTAATTTACATCTTTCTTCCACTTTTTCTCTACTTAAATCATGATTTGAAATTTTCCTCATTTTTGGATATTTCTTGGTATTCTCGAGGGACTACTAGATATTTGAAGAATTCTTGATATCTCCCCTGATGTTGAACTTATTTTACAAAGCTTACAGATGTAATGAGGTTTAATGTAAACATGAAAAAAAGAAACATAAAAAATCCTGAATTTATTAACCTTCCCTACTTTTGTAAATTCCCTAATTCATGCTTAGAATTAAAATAACCTTTTGAACTGACTCCTCTGTCCAGTTTGCTTTGGATATTAAATGCAATAAAATGAAATTAGATTGCTTTGAATAAATCCACACAATTAATAGAATTTTTCCCCCCTTTCACTTTACTTAGTATTTTTCAATTGATATCCAGCGTTGCAACGTTGCAACGCTACCTTATGGTCTTAATAATTGAATTATCAAAATCTTTACCTAATTTATTGAACACTTTAGTTTTATTTATGTCTACACTACTTTTACTTAAGTTTTCTCATGTAATTTCACAGATAATAAATAATTCTACATGTACCTTTTGAAATAACTGGATTTAAATGAACTGCTTGAATTGTTGTGAAGTATAGCTTTGAATAAATAAATCCTTCTTAAGAATAATCGTGAAATTATCATGATTTTAATAAGGGAAGCCTGAATTATCAAATTTCCCTTGTTGTCTATATTAAACAGCAGTTGACCTCCCCAATAATAATCAAAATAAAATTAGACATAGGGTCTAATCCATTCGATTCATTAAGGTTTACAATTTAAGAGGATATCAAGGGACTTATTAGCTCTTGTAAAAGGTGAAATGTTCCTTGCCATATTAGTGATAAAAACAAGGGTGAAAAAGCAAAAGAATCAAAGAATTATATTATGACGAATGTTTTAGCTTACGAAAAGACCATTTTATGCAATATTTTTTCATTTCTTGTCTACTTTGGTACATGCATATGATTTTATTAAGCTTTATGTTTTTTTTTAACTTTTGCTTGAATAATGATCCAGTACTTATTTTATCTTGATTTACAGGTTTAAAACTACACTTTTGAGATAAAAGGAATTCATTTATTACCTGAAGTTTAGCAAATTTTCATTGACCATTTAAAAAATTAAGCATAAAAACGAATGAATGATCAAGAATAAACTACATATGAGTAATTATTTTTTGTGTTTTTCTTGGTAGTTTTCAGCAGCCATTTAGCTTAAAATAATATAAAATTCTATTACTTTTAATTTAACTAAAAATAATCTTTTTCAAGTGAAAAATCAAAGAGTTTCTCTTCCAAAAAAATTTTTCAAGTCAAACATTTTTAGTGAATAAATACTTTTGAGTGACTTTTAGAGAATAGTACCATGTTTTTAGTCATCATCGTCATAATCTATGTAGTCATTAGAGTAATTTTCTAATTTTATTGTTTTTTTAAGCAATATTTTGAGGGTAAACTTTAATCGTGACAATTTTACTAGTCGTGTTTTGAGTCTTTGAAAAGTGCAGTTTATTGATTCCCAAACATATTTAATTGAATAATTATTCGTTTTTAATTAATTTTGATTCGAAAAGATGCTTCTACAAAAAAAGAGAAGATTAAATAAAAATATTCTTGGGTTTGAATTGATGACCACAGCAAAATTATTAATATGAAACACCTTTTAAGTTATGTTTTTATAACAAAACAGATGAGCATATTTCTGGTCGACTTTGAAAACAATACCTGGTAGTCTAATTGAGTAAAAGATATGTATATTTTCAGCTTTGAATACAATTTGCAACTTGAAACTTATTATTAGAATTTTGAAGTATTAGTATTTTTTTATGAGAATTTTTTCATTAGATAGAGATACGGTATCCTTAATTTTTCACTTTGTACAAATTTTACTTTTCTTTCCTACAAAATCCAAGAAATAAGTAAAAAAACCTTATTTTATTCATCAATTCTGTTACATTATTGTCCAAAGAAAAAGCCATTATTCTTTTGTCAAATCCCCTCGGATAATTTGCAGTATTTTTTTAGAAATCAAAACTAAATAATAATCACATGACTATTTTAAAAAACGAACAAACTTCTAGTTAGACTTCCCATTTTATTACACTCCTTATTATTAGAGCCAAAATACTCTAATATGTAGGATGCCTTTGCTACAATTTATAAGTGAAACGTTGTGGATACAATATGGTCTGTATGATGAGACTATTTGTAACTAATTTTTTAAGTCTAAAGGCTTACAATGCTGCTACTAGTCTTATCTCATTAGGGGGAGGGGGGCTTATCCTGCTTGGATCAAATTCTAGGATTAACAAGCAGGTGTTTCAGGCTAGACTACTCCTCCTTTGAATGCTAATAATATTTATTCTGACTGTGGTTTGATGAAACAACTTTCATTAATTAAAATAACAATTGAAAACAAAATACAAACAGTACAAATATTATTATCTTATTTATGAAATTATTAACTTAATCTGAAATGTGTATTGAAAGCAACGGTAAAAGATGGAATAAAACTTCAAAAAAAAGTAACAAACTTTTATTTAATTTGTTTTCCATGATGCGATATAATCGTGTTCTATCTTTGATAATTATTTTGAGAATTATTCTACCTATTCAGAGTAATTTCAATTATGTTAAAGGACATCTATTAGTTTAATTGATTCAAAGGTGTTTTACTTCTACTCATAACTTTGAATTTAGTGTGCTCTTGAAACGTTTTATTTCTTTTAAAATCCTTTTTTGAGTAACACGCAGCTTGCTTTTAACTTTAATACAAAGTATTGCCAGTTCTTTTCTTACAAACCAAGAAGTAAGCAGATACGATATTCTATTCATCAATTCTTTTACACTGTTATTCAAGTAAAAAAGTTAATAACCGTTCCTTAAATCCCCCTCATCAATGGATCATATTTTTTTTGAACTTAAATAAAACTAAAGAATAAATGCAAGACTATTTAAGAAAATATGAATAATCTAATTATTTAGCTTCCAGTGTTATTAGCTCTCCTTATTGTTGAAATCTTTTATCACCGCTCTAATCTAGAGGATCTCCCTATCACTATTTATCAGTGGCATCATTGTGGAATCTATTTGGATAATATGACAATTTTATCTATCAATTACTTTAAAATGTCAGCAGGCTTTCAATGCTGCTACTAGCCTTATGCCAATAGGAGGTACATCTCCTGCTTGCACAACAATTTTAGGATTAATTTCATGATTCTGTTTCGAATTGAATGACTCTTCCCATGAATCCTGACAACATCTGTTCTGATTTCTTTTTGCTTTGAAAGTTCTAAAGTAGAACAACTAAAATAATTAGGAAGAGTTTAACAGCTGAGTATGATGAAAAGAAGAAGTAATTTTTATCTTTTTGGGGGAAAAAACTAAAATAAAGTTTTCTTTCTCTTTTTGTTGAAATATTTAATTTAATAAGATTTAAATTATCAAAAAAAGCGGGATGGGAAGAGTGGGTAGAGAGAGAAAAAGAGTCCACATTAGAATAGGATAAAAGGCATTTTAGTTATTTGAAATTAAAAAAACCAAATTTTTATTTAAGAAAAAGAAGGAAAAAATAAAGAAATTAATTGATTAATGGGGGGGGAATATTGATAATTTAATTGAAAAATAAAAATATATAAAGAGAAGAACACACATAACATACAGACAAGAATATCAGCAGCAGCAGCACCAGCAACTAACTGAGACATACGCGAAGGATTTGGCTTCTTGTGTTTTGGGGGCGCAAGAAGTCAGCAGTAGTTTTTTACGGACAAAACAAAGGGTAGAATCCTGTGAGTTTTTAACAGTTCAATCAACATGGTTCTTCCGCGTATGGCTCCAATGAAAGAACCAAGACCCACAGAGACACGGATCCACCAGAGAAGAATCAAAGTATGAATTATTCAGCTCATTTTTGCTAAACTTTTTTAGCAGGTTGAAGAAAGAACCATGAAGATGATGAAGAGAAAGAAATGTTTGAGATGATTACCTATGCAGCCTAAGATGAAGGACCTGTCTATGCTAATATCAAAAGATCAGAAGTAGTAGTAGTAGTAGTAGTAGTCTTTGTAGTAGTAGTAGTAGAGTAGTAATGTTGTGAGTCTTGTCGAATTTAGGAGCTTAGATATTTTGAAATTATTAGAAGAGAATATTTTGAAGAATAAGATTGTAAAAAGCTTTATATTAATTTTCTATTGTAAAAAGAATGAAAAAGAAGAAAGAAAAAAGAGATAAGAAAAAGATTTAAAAAAAGAAAACACACAAGAGAAAAAAAAAAATACAAGAAAAATATTCAAATAAAAAAAAGTAATTGTTTATATTTTATATTTTGTTATTTAAATTTAAAAAAATTTTGAAAAAACAATTTAAATCAAATTTTATTCATTAATTCAAAAAAAAAATTATTGAGGAGATGGGGGAATTCAAAAGAGAAAAATCAATCATAAAAAGCATAACTTTTTTATAAATTTACTTTGTTTTTTTCTCTTCATTTTAAAAGCAATTGATGATATCAAAACAACTTTTTACCCAATTTCAATCAAAATTCTTAATAGAAATCATATGTTCATTACATAACATTGAACATAAAAATTAACAAATTTAATCATTTTTTTCTTCACAAATTCTTTTTTAATTGTAATAATATTCCATTATTTTTTGCAATTTTTAATTAAATTTTGTCCTTTGCACTTTGAAAGATCTCCTTTCATCAAATAATTTCTGATTTGCTTTCTAATTCAAGAAAAAATCACATATAATTGCCAATATTCTCCCTGTAGATGTTCTTCCATAGACCGAATTCTTAGTCTCTTTTAAATTTTTTTTCTGATCTAGCGAAATGCTCATCAATCATCTTTGCAGTGTCTTCCATGCACATCTTCACTAGTTTCGATGTGACAGCCTGTTTGAAGGAGAAACCAAATAAATGAATTCATATTTAGATGTTATTTTCTCTTAAATTGAATTTCTCTGTTCTTTCTCTCTTTTACTGTGGAGTATTCCATGGAGGGACTTGAATTGATTTCAATGAGCCATGTGTTGTATTTGCTGTCAATCATAAAATCATAGCCAAATACTTCAAATGAATTCTTCCTCTACTCTATGCTATCTTTGCAACTTTTTATCGAATTTATTACTATTTCCTTCATTTACTTCTGAATCTTACTGTAGAACATATCCTTCCCATTTTCTTATGTCTATCATCAACAAAAATATTCAGTTAGTGGAGCTATTGCTCTCTTTTATCTTTACCTTGACATATTCAGCGAATTCCTCCATGTGCATCATGGTATCATTGACTTTTTCTTCAAAGTTTTCGGCATGCTTTGAAATGCAATTGTTCGCTAAATGAGCAAATTTATTCTGCAAATCTGTTGGATTATATTCCTCAAAGCACACACGGATGTAGCACGTGTCGTAGAAATATATTGTCAAGGGATTCCATTCAGTCACCAGCACCCATTAACGAATATCAAACTTCAAATAAGCAGAAAAGAAGATAAATTAAAGAAAAAAAATAATATTTTTTTCTTTTTTTAGGATACTTTTTTATTATGAATAGTGAGTGGATTTTCCATGTATTTCTAAGCCACCCACATGACATCCTTTCCGACAATGTAGTTAATCAGTGGATCTAATTAATCGAAAGATCGAATGCCTCTTCCTCGAGATAGCCCTCCTGGTTTAACAATCCAACTGTTTTTGAGGTTCAACTCAAACTGCGGGTCATAAGATTCTGCTACTGAAAGATATTTCTTGCAAACTAATGAAAGATCAGGATTGTTAGTATCTTCACTGTCCATTTCTCTTGTAATAGCTTGATTGATTTTAAGAAATATTTCTGGATTCTCATCAAGATAATTGTAATTCTTGTCAGTTAAATTCAGTATCTTCCATTCTTCTGGTGTCACTACAGGTAATTGATTTTATTTCTGGATTCAAAATAAAAACAAGTAACAATAGCACTAATAATTCTTTCTTCTTACAATCATTGCTAGTTTCGATTCAACTGATTTTGTTTTTCTCTTAATGACAGCACACGCAAGAAGTATCTTCAATCGATGGTATTTCAATGCATTTTAAGAAATAAATCCTTTACTAGTATTGTTATTTTTCTCACTTTATGCATTATCCTATTACTGCTTCTAAACCTAATTCTTAAACGCTTCACGTTTCAGAATACTCTCCGCTTGAGTCATCTTGAATTCCTCAAGAAAATCTTGAAATTCTTAAATGTCACTGAGATCATAGCAGCGAGGGTAAAATGTATCGATATCACATTAGTTATGCCATATAAGATTTCTGAGATTCAACGCAAGTCCATTCTTGGAAGTTAAACATTGATTTTTCTAGAAATGATTTGTGATTTATGATTCCAGCAATACATCTTTATTGACATCTTTTTTCTTGGTCACCCACTTTAAATCGAAAATCAAACTTTCTTCATTCGGATTTTCTTGCCAGCCTAGACTAATCAGCTGTCGTTTGAGATCAGGATAAAGACCGACGATTACAAATACCTTCGCATTTAAGCATCCTCTTGATCTCTTCCAGTTCGTTATTGCTTCGTTCGTAATAATCTCCCGTCTCATACCTCTTTCAAGTCGTAATTTAGCTATTTCATCTTGTTCTTTGTCGTTTTCATCTTCTAAATCTTGATATTCATCTCGTTTTGCTCCATTCTCGCGCATTTATTGCACCAATTAGCGAGCTTCATCTGTGTTTAAAAAAATTATTACTTTTATTATTATCATTTCTCTTGCATATTTTTCTTGAAATTGCCAATTGAATCTCGATTATCTTACATCCAAGAGTTCGAAGGATTGTGCTTCTTTCAAAATCTATTCTTTCTTTGTAGCGATATTTTGCTTTAGTTGCTGCTATTTTCTTCAATCTTTTAACAATCTCTGCTTAGCCTTCAATGCCAGTCAGTTAACTCTTTAGAATCCAAAAAACAAAAATAAAAACTTTTAAACAAAGGCAGATCGTTTTGTAAAATTGTGTTTCTCTCCTCTTCAACCAACCAGCAACCCAATGCAGGTACTCCCTTCAATTAGTGTATAAATGATATATTTTTTACTTTTTGATAAATCTTGAGCTTCGTTGAAAGGTCTTTCATACTTGCTAGGAATTGCAAATAATACTCTTTTCTTCCCGTCCCAACAATCAATGAAGCTAATCGATTCCTAAAGAACCTTGCTAGCTTCAAAAACTCAGGATCATTAGGACTTTACTTTTAAGATATCTACCCACTTTCATCTGCTTTTCCACCCTTCCTTTCCTCTAGTAATCTCTCAGAATGCCTCTGCTTAATCGGAGGTAATAACATTTTATTCAGATTACTGAGATTGCTTACTGTATTGGAAAGCTTTGGCTTAACTTAGCTGATACTACTCTAATCATTGCTGTTTTCCTTAGGCTTTATAATAACAGTTTTCCCTGATTTAATGTCTCCTCCTTTCGCAATCGCTGGAGAATTATTATTATTCATCAGAATGTTATTTTACTGATTGTTGAACTTAAGTTCTTAGTTCCTTTAAGCTTCCACTACTTACAACACCTACCGCAGCCCTTATGAACTTCTGCCATTATTGTTGGAACTGCTATTGTTATTATTATTCGATGTGTTTGTATTGTTTAAGTTGACATTTATAACTTTAACAGGCTGCGCAGTTGGCTACTGAAAGAACGTTTGTTTTTATTTATTCCGGAGAGTTGAATAGTTGAGAGACATCGCTCGTTAAGGTGGAGCAATCTGTTGTGATGGGTTACTTAACCCAGTTGACTGCTTTGGTTACTGGGTTCTACTGGAAGACCCTATCATTTTTGGGGATAATATCCTTATGATTTTTGAATTATTATTATTTTTCTTTTTTCTACGTTGCTTTGTTTGGTTTCGATGGATTAATCAACAATAATCTGCTTTACTTTCTATTTTAGGTTGTGATTCATGAAATATCAACACAACATACTCGAATTCTCCAATACATCACCTTCTTACACAATCATAAAGTGTAAATGCATGATACGCGTCCATGATTGAAGTTGTGCATTGTTCTTGCAAAAAATGAATAAGGTCATTTTTTATTATTGAATTGTGAAAACTCTTTCAACTTTATTTTTTCAGAAATGCATATTACCTCAACAGTTTTCTAATTATGAATGATCTTTTTTGATTTGAAAATTTTTATTCCTTTGACGAAATGTCATGGAAACAAGAAAATAATAATAGTATTTCATACTTAAAAGAGCATTACTTTGAATTTAATTATTTGTTAGAAATTAAAGATAATAATTATTTATTAATTTATTTTTATTTGTTTGATATTTTTGTTTTGTTAGAAGCCTCCAAATTCTCATTTGGTGTTAAAGTGGTGTTTTAATAATGCATATCCCAGTGTGGAGAAAACTTTCTGAAATGTTCAAAGTTGAAAAGTACTTTTGGAAATAAAAGGAAGTGAAAACGAGCTAGAAGAAAACTAACATCAGAGGGATATTATAAAAAACATGCGCCTTTAGTGACCATTCCCAAGACTGTTTAATTTACTGAGTAATATTGAGAGAATAATCCTGAATCTCTTTTCTTTTTTCCCCCAAATAGATTCATTTTTTCTTTTTTGGTTGATTTCTATCTGCGTGTTAGGGTCAACTTTGCATCCCACCTGCAATAAATCTCTCGTAGTTTCAAATCACTCACAAAAAAGCTCATCTGACAGGAAGAAAGAGCTATTAATAAGAAATAAATATTTATCTGACAAAAAATAATTCCAACACAAATCTACATATTTCTTATTAGATTATGCTACAGGCACCTGCAGCCATTGAACAGGAATGGAGGAATCCTCAATTTCTCAAGACAATCGTACTTCTATCTTGTCTTTCCTTTCTCTGCCTGCAGTTCGCTCTGAGCTTTCTCTTCACCTCCGCGTTAATAATATTTTTTTCTGCAAGACTCTTCATCTAATCAGCAAGGAAATTACAATCTTCTGGAATGATTATCTTCCTTCCTCGATGTGTATTGGTGTATCTATTTGATAAATCGATCTTAGATGCGCTCTGTAGCATCTATTCAATACCGAAAGCTGCTTCACAATGCTTGAAAAATTTCGTTTTCAGCATTATTTCTTCAGAAGGGTTATCAGCATAAGTTACTGAAAATCAAGAGACTTCAGAGAGGAAAACTGAGATATTCTTGAATACCCTTGAAAGTTCAACGAAAAGGGTCATCACCACAAAAGGACTGCTAAATATTATCCCTGAATCCATCTCCATGGCCATTCTCCCTAAGGATAAGGTATATGTGAAGGAGCGAAACATATCCAGCAAAGATTAAAGCGAGGATGATGATAGGGTTAGTTTAGCTTCGACGAACACATCTCATTCAAATAAAACTCAGATTTCAAATAAAATTGGTTGTTTCTTAGACTAAATAGCTGAAGAACAAGAGGGAAATTAATAAAACATGAGTGTATTATAAAGCCAACACAAGAAAACTGGAGAAAGTGAACTCTATTAAGAAAAAGGTACTTTGCATGAAAACCACCTAGATATTAAGAAAGGAAGTTCAAGTAATGGCAGCAGTTGCCTTATTAGTAATCTTGAATTCTCCTTCAATAACGAATAGTTTGATAGGGTTAGTGCAGATTGTAATACATTTGTGAGATCCGCAAGTGTTCCTCAAAAATAATAGGAACAAGAATAGCAAAATGAAATTGGAGTCGATGAATTACAAAAAGACGATCTTTCTTTCTATCAAATCTTCAACAACAGAGTACGTTTTAGTTGAAAAAAAATATAATCAAAATGAAATTCTTTTATTGTGAGTTTTCAATATTAATCTCTGTGCTTTTTTTTAGAAAAACTCTGCCCAGGACAACGATAAAGGTTAAAATAATATGCCCTCAATCAAATTAATGAAATGTAAGTCTTCTAATTTAGTTATAAAGAGTCTTTCCTCCTCTTCTTCTTCTTCTCTTTCATCTACTAACAGCTTCAAATAGCAAACTTAATCTCCCATAACCATTCCAATGTGGAATAAACTCAATTAGTTCCGAAATAGAATCAAATCGAACTGCATTCGGATGATGCATTCTACCAAAATAAATAATCAGAATAGATAATCTACTTCCGTTTCGATGACTTCAAAAATCAATCGTTTGAAGTAGATTTTTGTGCTATTCAAAAATTTGAAATTAATCAAGAGAACAACCAACTTAAAATAAAATTTCGACAGTAAAAAGATCATTAAAGCTTTCTTATTCTCATCTCTCTGCATGGCAATGTAACCAACAGATAAAGAATCATATTTATTATGTTTTGATTATTTAGAAAATTCATAATCAAATTATGAAATTAGAGAAAATAATCTTTTATTAACAATTCAATATTTTTTTTGTGCTTAGTTTTGTATCTACAACAAGAAACCAACAACGCGGAAAGCGGCGCATAGTTTTTAGAATAAAATCATTGAAAAAACAAGGAGAATGAAGGAATTACAAGCTTTTAATTATTACTATTTTTGTGTCTAATCATACCTAATTTGTTGTCTTAAGAGAAATATTAATTATCAAAACACACATACATACTTATGTCACATATTTATCTAAAAATTAGTTATTTATTTTATTATCTAATTTAATTGGCTTAGCTGCTTGCTGGCACCAAGAAAATTTTTAATTACAAAATATAATAATAGTATTTATTTAATCTAAAATAGCATAAATACGTTGATTTTTTAAGATATTGAAATAATATGTTATTGTGTTTCTAATTTGTTAGTTGTAATCTCTCTCACAAGGTACTTCAAAACAGCCCTCCTTCCCTCCCCCAATTTCCCACTTTTATTAAAATAACACTAAGAAGCACTTCTTGATTCTGATTTCCATGAGATCAAGACTTGGGAAAATAAATAAATTATCTGTAAATTAATTTTAAGAAATAATAAATTGTTCTGCGTTTAAAAAAAAAAGAGAGAAAAAGAAAAGGTAAAGAATAAAGAAATGTACATCGATTCTGGAGATTCACTCGCTGCAAAGACAGGCTCAAGGAAGCTCATCAAAAAGCGATCGACGTTCTGTCCGATTTCTAAAAGTGCCAGTTCACTTGACTATGAATTTCTCGTTAGAGGGTTTAAAGTCTTTGATTTATATCCTGGCATAAACGAGTATATGAACCACTTCGAAGAACGATATGCACAATTACTTACATCGATAAATTAAATTTTCCGATAAGATTATTCTTTGGAGACATTTGCTTAGCAATATGAGTAATTTGGAGTCATTGCTGCTAACGATACATACACCTACAAGGAATATGCACCAAATGCACTTGAGATTTATCTCACTGGAGATTTCAATCAATGGAATCACAAATAGTATCCACTTGTGAATGATGGCAATGGAGTCTGGACATTGATTCTTCCTGAAGGTATGAATATTTAAGATGAACTGAAATAATTGAATTGTTAGGATGTGACAGAATAACTTGGAAAGTATTAAATATTTTTTTTTTACCTATTTTATCTTACCAAAATCACAACTAAAAAGGTGTGAAGATCCCTCACGAAAGTAAAATCGCTGCTTTTGTGAGAACATCTAAAGACTAATATGTACTTAGAGTACCTATTGGTGCAAGGTATATTGCTAAACTTGAAGAATAAAACACATTCTGTGAGATATTCTGGAATCCATCTGAGAAATACACTTTCCGTAATTATCATCCTCATAAACCCAGAGTATTCAAGATCTACAGGTCTGAGATTACTAAATGCGGTCCCGAATAGAGACCTTATACTTACAATGAATATGCTGAAACGGAATTGGCTAGAATTAAATCTCTTGGATATAATACTGTGCTACTTGTTGGAGTACAAGAACACAAAGTATCAGGTGGTTCTTATTCCGTTATCAATCCTTATGCGATCAATTCAACAGCGGGTAACCCAGATGATCTCAAAAGATTAGTAGATAAAGCACATGAAATTGGACTCTATGTTACCATGGATATTGTTCAAACGTAAAATATAAAATTCTTAAAAAGGATTTAAATTTTTTGTAATTTTTGATTATTTTTATTTTTTTTTCCAATAAAGCCATGCTTCAACTGAAGAAGGCGGATTCAATGGATGGGATGGCAGTCATTTCAGCTATTTTGTTGATGGGGAATAAGGTCTTCATCCATCAGGTGGACGATTGTTTAATTTTGCTAAATGGGAAACTCAACGGTTGCTTCTATCGAATCTCGGATACTTCATGAATGAGTATAAAATCGATGGTTTCCGTTTTATTGATGTTCCTGCTATTCTCTACAAGCACCATGGTAATTTACAAGATAAAGAGACTCTTTTTTATGCTTAAAATGAATGCAATTAATACTATTTTGTTGTTTTTTTAATTTTTAAATCAGGTTAGTATGCGTTTAAAGGAGTTTTAAGTGATTACTTCAATGAGAATATCTCCTTAGACGGGTTAGTATATCTCATGCTAGCAAATGAAACTGTCCACAAAATCAACTCGAACGCTGTGACATTCGCAGAAGATGAAACGAATTTCCCTTCTTTATGTCTACCCTTAGATCAAGGTGGCATAGGTTTTGATTATCGAGTGTCGATTAAAGCAGCTGATTCTCTTGCGTTGATACTGAGTTAAGACGATGTAGTTGATACACAGAAACTTGCTATGCTGTTCTAATCTCGACTTTCAGATGAGAAAATTGTTGCATCGCTTTGCTATAAATCGTCTGATATTATTCTTCAAGTAAGTTTAAGGGGTTTAAAATGCATGTTGAAGTTGTTTTTGAATCTGAATTTTTCTTTAGGAAGTGCGTGAGACGATCCATTAGACTTAGGATGTGTTGGTATTAAGAAAACTTGCCTTGCATAAACTAGCTAGGATGATCATCTTAACTTTAGGAGGAGATGTAAAATTGAATTTAACATTTCAAAAATATTCCAAAAACAAACCAAAAATCTATATTATTGTGATCTTATTGTCTTTCTTTGTTTTTAGAGTTATCTGAACCGTTATGGCAATGAATTTGGAACATCTTCAGAGTATCTCCGTACCGACTTAATGGTACAGACACCATACAAGGAATTGATGGAATTCGACAAGGCAGTGTTGAATTTAGAAGAAACTTATTAGATTCTATCGATGAAGGAGAAGAGTCTAACTTAAAAGGATAATGGATTGCTGGTTTTTGAGAGAGGAGATCTTATTTTTGTGTTCAATCTGAGTAACATATCGTAATCTGGATTGAAAGTAGGCACAAAATGGAACTGCGATCATCGTATCATCTTCTCAACTGATGATGTAAAATACTATCATGAAATTATTGAAGATTTTAATCAAATAAAGAGGCTTATTTTCTTAAAAAACCATAATAAATATCTTTGTTTTTTTATCATCAGGGAGTCTTTGGAGGATAATCTTAAGTCCCGCATACAGTTGTTAAAGTTATCCCAGAACTTGTCAGTAATGTCTTAGTCAGACCTTTCCATTTAGTCGTATAAATCCCTAGTTTCACAGGAATCGTATTACAACCTTTCGACACAGAAGGGATTTAAGAGGAAAGAAAAGAACAGTGAACGAAAGAAGGGTTTTCACAGCAAGAAAAACCAATATTTCTCTAGATTCAAAATCTACAAAAAAATTATCTAATTTGTAAACTAATTCTTGTAGAATCCGTCATCTCTTATGTTTCTTAGTATGCATACTTTGCGAGATTAGAACTAACTTTATCTTTCTGTCTTTTTTTACGAAATTGGCATTTGTTTTTTGGGGCTTACAACTTATTATTTGGTTTTCTTTCACAAAAACCAATATTTTTGAGTTATGCTTTTTTCTGCAAAACATAAACCATCAATTTGTCAACGCTATTAGCAATCTCAAACAACAATTCTTAAACATTTATTAGTAGTTAGTTAACAAGCAATAACAAAGATATCTCCTCCAAAGCGTTTCTCTGTTAAAAACCCTGTTAAATCGTTTCTTGTTTTGCATAGAAAGATAATAAATAATTCTGTTTTAAATAAACAACTTGGGATAAATGGCTTGAAATTGCAATATATAGACATAACTCGCTAGAGAAAGGAAAGAGATAATAATGATGATCTTGTCGAGATGTGATAATGCACTATTTCTAATCCCCCTGTTTTGTCCAACGTTCCTAATGAATGTGTCCTACTTTGCTATCTGTTTTTAAATAATATGCAATGATAAGTATTTTTGTTTTTCAGCAATAATGACTAAGCAGATGCAGTTTATCAAATATATTAAGTTTATTATGTCTCTTTCTCCTTCTTTTTACCTTTCTACTTTTTGCCAGATCAGAATACTTCTCTGAAGACCTTGGGGTGCTAGAAATTAACAGCTCCTTGGACGAGGACTTCCTCAAGGGGTTGTCCAGGGTTTCTCTTGGTGGAGATCTTCTTTCCAGCAACGTTTCCTTGATGTTTAGCTTCATCGTTGGCTTGATATCTCTTGGAAAGAGCAATCTTAACGTTAGAAGGTCTGACGTGCTCAATCTTGACGTGGAGTCTTTTTTCAATATATCTGCCGTTAACGAGTCTGTGTACGATCACACCAACTGATCTAGGGTTGATGTTGAAGACCTTACCAGTTCTGCCGTGATAGAGCTTGTATGGCATACCCTTGTGAGCTGAACCATCAACGAGGATATCGACATATTCGCCAACCTTGTAGGTAGTCAGATATCTGGAAATGCGGACGTGTCCCTTAGTCTTGTAGGCCTTCGCAAATTTCTTGCGGGTCATGCGTCTATAACCATAACTGTGAGTCATCTTCTTGTATTTGACTTAGTGAACTTCGAAATATCTGTGGTTTCTTTTAATTTAGCTTTATTTTTCTTCAATGCAGAGAGGGGGTATCTGTACTTTTTAGTCCGATGCATATCTCAGTTAATTTCCTCCTTTTTCCAGATAAATTATTTCAGTCCTTCAAAATATTGAATTCAATAAGCTTGACAGAGCCTTTCTGTGTCATGATTTGTTCTTAAAATGTGTTTTCAAACACCTATTGCCTTATTTTCTTCATTTCCATAAGCAAAAACAAAACCAAATTGTTGAATTTTTCCTCTCTCTCTCAAAATTTATATTTGTTGATTCAACAATTCTTAAAAATAGCGTATCATGAATATTTTTAGAAGAAGAGCATAAACCTTTCATGTGTAGTAGTGAAATTGTATTTTATCATCATTCTCCTCCTCTTGATCGATTAATTGATAAACATTTACAACACTAAACCATATTTATGATTATCTTTCCATCGAGAATAAAAATTCTCACAGACTTTCCAAGAATTCACCTAAAACCCTCTTTCCTTCTAAGTACAATATCCCATGCTCATAATGTTCAGGGAAGACAGGCGGTACAATATCTGGGCATTCCAGAATCAGATGCATCTCCGTTGTTTTCTTATCAGCTTTTCGATTCTGTGGATTTATCACATATGCTTCCATCTTGATATCCATGTAATTCCCAAATGTATAGCACACATGCGATATGAAATTAATCGACTATCCGATTTCGACTGCATCATGGAATTGAATGTCACTCAAGTACACCATCGCTGGCTTATGCAATCCCTTTACATGCAGATACCCGCATAGCCATCCTTATTCAATGAATTTCCGCATTAAAAACCCACCAAAGATCTTATTGTGGACATTCCTATACTCAAACTGCATGAGATTTGTGTCTTATACAACTGTGTTTTGAATCGGTGTGTGGTTCAGATAATCCTAAGGGTGTGTGAAGAACTAATGCAAGAGCTTAGATTCGACACTTGTAGGTTCAGAGGATTAAAGAGACAATGATAATTTTAGCTTCCTGTTCTTTTAATTTTTACTGCCAACTTGATACCTAAACTGGCAGTTCTCGAAGGTTTCCTCGTTGTCAAGTATTAAGCGAGGTACTTGAAGTCTAATAAATCAAACAAAAAAGGATCAATACGTATTATATACTTTTTGTTCTACTCTTACGATTGTTTGAGATTGTTGATATCTCTGGCGACCATAAGAAACAGTGAAGAGCCAATGAGTTCATCGGTTGTTTTGTTTTCACCGATTTGATAAATATCAATTCGGACTTCGATTGATGTCTTGCCAACATACGTCACGTATCCTTTCAAGGCAATGTCTTTTTTAGTGGAAAGTTTGCTGTAGAATTCCACGTTATCAACGCAAGCTGTAACTAGTGTCATAGTCGGTTTGCCTTCGGAAAGATTGCAATATTTGTAGCCTATAAACCCAGCAAACAAATCCAAGAATTCCAGTAAGCGACCAATACGTATCTCATTGTCCTGTTTAAAAGAGTTAGATTTGCAAAATTACTTAATTCTCAGAAGAAAATGAAAAAAATTGATTTTGTGTGTAAAATGCTTACGAATCTGAACATGACGCTCTGCACAATTGGATCTGTCGTGAAGGGTATGTTCAACTGCACCCACGAGTTCGTTGGAGTATTGAATGTTCCATCTGTTTGAACAGTGTTGCTCATTCTGAACACATCGATGTTGTTAAAATCAGCAAAGAAATTTCCTACGATTCTCTGCATCCAATGTTTTTCCTCTTGCGGCAAGGGAATCAGCTTTTTAGCATCCATCGCGTTAGTTTTCTATTAAAACGAGCGCAACTGGAGCAATTAAGTTTAAGAAAATGTGCTAAACGAGAAGCTACGACGGAATAAACTCAACATTAAGAGATTCTTTATCTTTTTTTCAACTTGTTATCTTACAAAAAAGTCTTATTAATTTATTAATTTGGAGATAATGAATGTTTCACTTGTGGATATCTTATTTGAAAAATTGTTTTTGTTTTTTGTGGTTTCTGCTGATTTGTGCGTGTCATCTTGATAATGAAATCTCCAAGAAACATAGCAATATCAATCGGATTAATAGATCCTAGTAAATGGCAGTATTGCGCATTCAACCTGAAATGAGAAATTTATTATGCAAATGCTATTTTATCTCTATTTTTTAATTTAATCAGAAAACTCAAAAATAATCTAGGGGGGGAAAGTCCTTCTGTCTTTACTTCTTTCCCAAAAAGTTGAAATCAAAAAAACTAAAGCATATCTTATTATCTTCCTCTCACAGTTCTTTGCAGAAACAAAAAAGACAAGAAAAAGCAAATAAAATAAATAGATTTGCATTCAAAATATTTTCTTCAATTTAGCATAGCTCCCTAAACGCAAACAAGACACTCAATAGAAACGCCAGAAGAAAAAAATAAATGGATTAAGGAATTCATGCGGCTGTTCGGAAGGATCAAGTTGAGTTCTTGGAATTGGAATATTTCTATGCAGGATTGGATAAACTAGATTCTGAAGGTGTGCAGGTATTCTCGAAGATAACTGATTGTCTCAAAAAAGATTTTGTGAAACTCAAAGAACTAATTCAATTTATTCAATCCAGAAGATCGATCCCCGAAATAGCTCGAGGGGTTATCTGGAGAGTGTTGATGAATTACCTCCCAGAGAATCGCAAGTTATGGCTGTAAATCATCGATAACAATGCGAAACATTATGCATAGTTAATAGATGAGTATATTCTAAGTGGAAATCGTAAAACTAAATAGGATGTTGGAGCTGAGAAATCTCCTAAGATTGATTTAAGTCCAAGGAAACAGAAAGAAGGAGATTGCATGAGTAATAACAGTGCAAATACTGCTAATTTAGGAATTGATGCTAGCAAAAACGACAGCAATATTTCAGGGAATAAGATCATTTCAAAAACTGCAGGTACTTCTGAATCGAGTGTGCAACCACCTTAGCCAAAGAGTAGTAACAGCACTGATCTATTTGCGAATGCACCAGTTATTACAGTCCCACGAAATAGGCTCCTAGGTCTGTCTAAAAATAGCAATAATTCTGAGAAATAAAATAACACATTTACTTCTAATTCTTCTTCTTCTTCAGCAGGCACACAAAACGATGGAAACAATAGTAATTCTTAGGAGAGTACTAACTTTAATTCATCGGATATTGGTGTAGACCATCCGTTGAACCGTAAATAAAGCAGCTCTTGGCACAGTCATTTCAAAGATCTCGAAATCTGGGAGATGATCGAAAAAGATACCAAACGAACGCGAGCAGAGTTTTATTCGTAGAAACTTCCTTAGCCAAAATTGTTTGGTGGATAAATTGCCAAACTTATCAGGAAATAGCAACCAAATAGCTCCTTATCTGCACAGTAGCAGCAGCAGTAGTCAACTTCTCTCACGAATCCTAGCACAGCAGCTTCGTACAGATACGATGCGTTGACTCGAATTCTATTCATTTATTATAAAATAACTTCGGAAGATTCCAATGTCCGTTATGTTTAAGGAATGAACGAAGTAGCTGGGTTAATCTACCAATGCTTCAGCAGTGATAATTCAAGTTATCTTAGCTCAAACGCGGAAAGTGACGCATTCTATTGTTTTTGTATTATCATGACGAAAATCAAGCCAATGTTTGATTTCTCGAGAAAATCATAAAATAGCAGCAGCACCAACCCATTAGAGTCACATAAACCATACGTAGATGCGTTTATTGATCTGTTTAAAAAGGCTGATCTATAACTTTTCAATCATTTTGCTTCGTTATCTGTCGACCCAAAGCTGATCTGCTTGAATTGGATGATTGGGTTTTTCTGCTAGAACTTTGAAGCTTCTAAAGCCATGCAAGTTTGGGATTGCTTACTCTTAGCTGAAGACATAATTTAGTTTCTCCCGTATTTATGCGTAGCGATACTGTACGTCACGAGGGAGGAGTTGTTTATGAAAGAACCTTCTTAAATAATTCTGAAATTGCAGAACATCAATGATTTAAATCTAGATAAAATCACCAAAATGGCATTCAATCTCTACAACGAATTCGGGAATAAATGATGTATTCACAGATGTTTTAGGGCCCTCATATCTATCATCTTTTCTGCAGAGCTTGTAAGTTGTCCCCAGAAACAAATGGAAGATGATATTGAACACGAATTGATAAATTCCATAACCGAAAATGAAGCCATAATAAATTTATTTACCCATTCAAACATCTAGCACAGTCAACTACAATTATTATTAAAATTAACTTGTTATTCTTGTTTTGCATTGTTCTATTGTATTTCTACAAGATTGCATTCAAGGTAGATATGATGTGTTCTAGCTTTATTAAAAATAATCTGATATTTCTCTTTAATTAATGCCAAAAAAAAAGAATTGCAAATTAGAATAAACGAAAATAAATCCTTTCTTATTTGACTCCTGATGATTTCTATCTTGATGAAGACTCAAATTCATTTGATTAGTTAATCTTATTTATGTCTTTGCTGGGTTTCA
>Ga0302271_10001210_pt1 | contig 25184 bp, 11 predicted proteins | sample III_Bog_N1_1_FD_198767 | JGI IMG/M metagenome (GOLD analysis project Ga0302271, IMG submission 198767) | Peat permafrost microbial communities from Stordalen Mire near Abisko, Sweden - III_Bog_N1_1 | ecosystem: Environmental > Terrestrial > Soil > Wetlands > Peat | place: Sweden: Abisko... | reverse complement strand
AGCCTTAATTCAAATAAACAACTAATTTTATTTTCACATTCCCTCCTTTTTACTCTCCCTCCTTACCCTCCCTTGAAGCAGTGTCCTTTTTGACAAATATTGTGCTGCTTTAACCCCCAGAATCTTTTATTTCTTTCCCGTTTGTTTTATTTTGTTAATCTGAGATAATTTTGTAACTTGAATAATATCTAAACAAGTAATAATATGAACGTTTAATTTGAATAAAAATATCTAGTTTTGTGTTCTCTTCTTTTCTCAATCTCTCAATGCCATAGTTAGCCTACTGGTATATCATATTGTTGTTAATTAGTTTAGGTTTGATTACCATAATATATGCAATATAGTCTTCCTCATTATTATTAGTGTTCTCTGAATGAAAACTAATGACTTGCTAATATGGAATCCTCATTTTGCTGAGTTGGTTATTCTATTCTTTGAGATTATTCTTAATATGCATATGAATTCTAAGTTTTAGATTACTTACCAATAATTGGGTTTTCACTTGTATTATCAACTAGATCTTTTTCTTCAATTTCAATCCCTTTAAACATATCGGGAATGATTGTATTTCTTGATTTATATTAGTTTGCTTAAGCTTATTTGATTTTAAGCATAATAGTCTCATATTACTTTTAAATATCAGCCTCAGAAGTAAACGTATTATTGTTATTGCTATTAGCTGTTTTGTTATTCAATGTGCTAGAACTAGTCTTGGATTGGATTTCAAGAGGTTGTTGTTGTAATTGTTTCTACTGTGAAACCTACAAATCATCTTGTTAAACTTGTGATTTAGATAAAAGATTGTCGTCTTGAAGTTTCCCCTTTTATTTGCTTTTATCTAATTATTATGATGAGGATAACGGCAAAGGAGGCATTTTTTATATGGGTATTGAAAGTACAGGAGGATAAGTGGTAATTCCCTGGTTTTAGCTTGATGAGATCTATTTTTCAGAGATGCTTTAGGGTTAGGGGGATTAAGAGATAAGTTTTTATGATTATTATTAAGATTGGGCTAACGATTAATAATTAGTTTAAGAGTAATTTGGTGCAGAATTTGCAGCCATTATTGTTTACTGAGTCTGCGGATTGCCAGATTCCGAGGAGCATTACTTTGATAAGTTTAAGGATGGAACGCTTTTTGATTGTAATTATTCCGTAACAGTTTCTTCTTTTTCTTAATGTTTAGTTTAATTTTCCTATTATCTTGGCTACACTTATCTTAATTGAGTTTCATTTACTTAATCTTACTAATAATAAATCTCTTGTTTTTTCTGCTAATTTGAATAATAATGGTTAAATTTCTCTTTCAGATTCTGCTCATATAGCTAATTCTGCTGTGGATTTGTAGGTTGTAACTTAAATTATTGTTATTATCCTTCAGGTAAACTAGGATGCTATTAAGTATCAACACTTTCACTTGATCTTTGTGGTATTACTTTTGGAGAAGAATCCACTAATGGCAATGATTATGATCCATTTGATTATTATTACAATTAAGTCCTTCCTGCTGGTTTAGCTACTATCAATGCTTGATCACCTGATTCTTACTTTGGTGATTACGAAAAAGGATTTAATGATCTCACACGAGGCTTGCTATGCTGAGGAGATATTTTATTTGCTTAGTTAACCTATTCCTAGTGTTGATGTTACTTAGGATCAGATGATTCTTGTTGTTATGCTTATTATCCTCCCCTAAAAGCTGATTAAGATTCCTAATATTACGCTAATATCAACAGCGGCTAATCTTATGATTACTAAATGTTTGATTCCTGTGAAACTTATTGTAATTACTGGTATTGATTATCTTAGAATGATTGAATCTAAGGTGGACAAATTGGTTGTGGGTTAAGAGTCTCGACACTGCTGATGACAGTGAGATTCTGTTTGAGTGCATCTCTAATTTTGATTTTCTCTTGTGATATTCGATTAATAACGGAGTTCAGATGCACAAGTAATCCATCAGTTGTAGATTCATTATCAACAACACGATTATCTCTCTCTGCTGATTCTTCTATGTGTTCTTCGTGATTGCTTTGGACACTTCCAATTTTGGATACTTCTTGAGATGATCTCATTGTTTCTTCTCCTATGCTCAACTACTGAGAGTGGTATTCCTAAAGAATAATAAGAATGAAAGAAGAATAAGTGAAAATACAAATCTATTCTACGAAGGAAACGCACTTAAAAGTATTGTAAATTTACTTAAGATTCCTCTTCGATTCTGTCAACTTAAGACCTATAAACTTCTTCTAATTTAGAAAACATTTATTAGTACTACTACCGCTGCTACTCTTGCCTTTAACCCTATGGTTTTCCCTGGTATTCCTACTAAGTATGTTCCATTTATATTTCTACATTAGCTTGCTGCTAGTCGGAGTATTATTCTTATGAGTTTATGTCTCCATCTTCTTCTTCTCGTGCATGTTGCTAGTCCAGTTTGTCTATTTAAGTTGTGGTTTCTCGTTGTTATTATTATTACTATTAAGATTGCTTGAAAAGTTTATTTTATTAGTCGTACTATGATTAAAGCCCTTCATAACTCTCAACGAGCTAGTTATACTGAGAGGAAAGGAGTTAGTTAGATTCAAAATTAATGCTTAAAAATGATACACACACATCATTATCTCTCTCTCTCTCTTTCTCTTATTTTTAGGTTTACTTGTATTTTAAGCTCGTTGAGTTGCTGAACTAACTCCTGATTTGCTTCAGCCATCTCTGCTGTTTCTGACTCTTTGCTTGCAAGTTACGTCTTGAGTTAATTCAACGTATTGTTGAGTGATCTCTTGTCAGTAAGTAGCTTGTCTATGAACTCTTTGTACTAATCAATCACAATCCTCATTTCTTCTCTTTCCTTTTCCAGTGTTTCCTCCAAACTAGTCTTCCTAAAGTTTAAATCAAAATAAAGATAAAAAATGAATAGATTAGGGCTTGGTAGTTTCATAAATACCAGTAATGCTACACACAATTATCTAAAAACAGCATTTTCCAATTTACCAATCGATTTTGGCTTATTCAAGCATTCGTTTCAAGCGAGAATTTTCTTCATACAACTCTTGAGCAACAAATGCTGGGGACTTGCTGGAATTCGATTTTGGTCGTTTCGAGGGGGGACTTGAGAGCATTCCCTTGAGATTATTAGGATTATTATTAACGCTTCTGTTTTCTCTTTTTTCACAAAAAGAAAAATTACATAAAATGAAATATGTAATTAATGCTTCATTTAATCTATGATACTTGGAGCTTCCATGTGATATAGTCGATGTATTCAGCTCAGCAATGTCTTATTTGAGCACTTTCTTCAATATTTTAATTTCGTCTTCGATATCCTTCCAGTTCTTTGTTGGACTTCTATCTCGATATTGTTGTTCTAGAGTCTTCTTAGGTGATTATTAAGACTACTAATGCAACTACTGTTGGTTACTACTACTGCTATCAGCCCTTGTGTTTATTCTTTAATCATTAGATACTCTGAATTGTTCAGTTAACACCTTCGATTGATCACTTTGCTAGCTTTGTTTTGAGGAGTAACTTGGTCTTTTAGAGGAAATACCCTGGTTGCTAGCAAGAGATGCCTTTTTCGTGCTGTATTTACTAACATAGCAATTATCACTATTAGTTTACAATAGCAATGCATTCAGTCGACCAACAGATAAGTCACCTGTGTTGATATTTGGATTGTTTTCAAAAAAATAAAAACACATTTTATTGCAAACAACTTTTGAATTTATCTTAAGATATGGTTTCAAGTTACCTTTGGAGGATCTCCCAAGAGAATCAATGCTACTACTGCTGAAACCTTTAGGAGATTAAGATAGCTTCATTGTCCTTTAGCGATTTGGAATGTTATTTTTTTGATTATGACCAACCCAATTATTGCTGATCATTTTTGATTATCCTCCTCTCCACTCAGCTGCGTTAGGTGACGGACTTTATCTTTCTTCGTAGCCTTCATCTTATCGTTGGTTCTATCCCTGCGAAAAGGTACAAATATGAATCCATAAATTGCTTCTAAATACCAAAGAAGATTGATTGTGAAAATCCAATGTCATGGAGAAAGATATTCTTTCTCTTTCATATGATGATTAATAATACATTCAGAGTTTATGAGTTAGGAGCAAAGTATTTAATAGGGCTAAGTGACTTTTGTTAGGTATTCGCTTTGCTGCCATTTTGAGCTCCAAAAGGCTAAGCGTATCGTGACATAAGGTCTTGAAAAGTTTTTATCTAAAGGTTAAGGTGTCCTACTGTATTTGATTCGATCCTCTTTCGAAGGTTAATTTACACAAAAATCAGTTGGGGTTGAAATCTATGCTTAAAATATAAGCAGATAGAGCTTAAAAGTATTGTTTTTTTTTACTTCCTTATTATTTTTGAAAAATTAAACTTACAAATTAATGATCAAAAAACAAACAGACACTCGCTAATTTAGTGTAATTTAACTTTACTTTAATTATAAAAGAGTAGGTGGATAAAGAGACAAGTAAATACTTATCTTTTCACAATTAATAATAATAAGAATAAATGGCATCAATTTTTATTTACTTTTCAGTTTGTTTTTCAAAAAGCTGCAATTAAACAACATTTCACAATTAAAGGAATAAAAACATCCAAGTAGTAGAGCTTTCTTTTCTTTTCCTAACAGTCTAAAAAGATTAATTAAATTCAAAACTCCTTGAATTTTTCAATAATAGATGGGTTAGAATTCGTTGATGGATGCATCTGGAGCTAAGAAAAAAAAAGGATTTTCATTTTTGAAAGGAACACAATGTAATATCTTTCCAATGCTCTTAGTTTGAATTAATTTTGTCGTATGGATTATTGATCGAGAGGGAGAGATAGGAAACACATAAATTAAAAAAATCAATTCCCTAAATCTCTCCTCTTTCCTCTTTCTTATGCTGCACAGGAAATAATAAATTAAGAATCTTTCCGCGGATTAAAAGAGCGCTAGTATCAAAATCACAACTTCTCTGAAGAAAGATTTGAAAAAACATTCTTGTATTTTTTCTTGAAAGAGCAGTATTATCTATGATGAACTCACCAAATAATACTCAAATAACAGAAAATGATAATTTGAAATGTAATAACATCGATCTCGAGAAGAGATTGTGCCTCAGGGTTAATTAGATATACTAGCAATTATCTTCTGGGCTTGACACTCAGCCAGGAATATGGTAGATTTTTTCATCTACATTGTCTTCACAAAAATGACTGTGCATTTTTCAAAATGAAAGTCTTTTCAGAAACGAGTAGAAATTGAAGATCAACGCAAGCACACTTCCATCCGAGTTAGAGAGCCTTAAAGGATTCGTTACTGAAATCTTTTTCGATGTAACGTAAAAAATTAACAACTCAAATTGTGTTCTTGCTTTTCAACTACTCTTCACACTTCTTAAACTTCATCATTCTAACATAGAAAAGTTGAAAAAGAGGAGAACATCTAAGGATTTGCATCAATGCTGAGATTTTTGAAGGTCTTCAGCAATACTGCTACTAAAATGAGACTAATTTTTTGGTATGACAATCATTCCAAAAGAAAGTCTTTTTAGCACAACAAAAAAGACCCATTTTTTCTTCTTAAATATGCCCCATTTGTATAAAAGGGACAACTTCCTCGATTTGAAGAAGTACGGACATTTACTCAACGATCTCATCACAAATTCACCTCTGCTGACTGATTTAAACTTAGATTTAGGGTAGGTATGCTTTGTTTATGTTGAAATGTACTTTTAAAGATGAAAATCAAAGTTCAAAAATAATATAAAACCATTACTATATTTACAGAAGCACTCAATTAAATAATGGCGGAGTGTCGTAGATTTTTAAGACATCTGAGAATAATAATAAGGATCATCATTATCATCATCTCCCTTTTGTCAATCTGAATATTAGTTTATCGTAAGATTATTTCAAATTCTGTTTAAAGTGAAAATCGATAAAAAAGATAAGCACCGTCACTAACAAACATTTTCAACAGTTTTAACAATATTCCAGGAGAATAATTCAGCGATTTAATCACTTTCATAGCCCAGTGTTCATAGCTGAAATCTTTGAAATTGGATTTAATGTAAAAAATAATATTGCTGGATTTTGTCATGAATTAACTTTTACCTTTAAATATCAAGGTCGAATAATATTTCAAAGCATAATGTGGCACTACTAATCTCTTAGCTTAAGGTTCTTCGGCATCTTTAAGTGCTTTCTCTAAATATTATGTAAATTAGCTATTATTCATTTTTGTATTGTAAATATCTACAAACGATTGATTAGGTCATTCTTATTTCCAAAATCTAATAATAAGCACATTGTTCTTTTAACTATGAACCCACAAAGTATGAATCCAATTCTGGAATCCGATCCACGCCACATCAGTTTCATTGGAGGAGAGTTGTCTGCTCTTTAGAATATCACACATCTTTACTTGCATTTCTATTCCTTCAATGAAGAGTATTTTTCAGTCAAACATAAAATATCTGTTGGTTTTCTAACCCTCACTTTCTTAAAATAACACTTTCCCAATTGGTTATTAGGATCGAAGACACTTTGATTCTGCTCAAAGAAGAAAGCATTTTATTCTAATAACTAAGATCCTGCTAATATCTTAGGCTTCTTGATGTTAAAAACTTGTAACAAAATAAGATAAAAATATGGAAATTTTGTTAGAAAGATAGGATATGATAACTAATAAAAAATCTTTGCTTTTTTAAATTCTATTCTAGTAACTTAGCTGAGTTAAACTAGAGTCATAAGCAACTTATGAGAGAGATAGCATAAAATCTTATGAACATTGATGGGTTGCTGCAGTACAGACTGGAAATAGGATTTGAGTGGTTTTTTGAGTTAGAAATGTTAGATCATTATTTACTTGAAAAAGAATCGAAACTTGCGAGTATTGCTGCATTCTATGGTAATATTTCGTGTTTCTAGCATATCAATCCAAATCATATTCTAATTGACCTGTATTTCCACTGAGAAACAAATTTCAAAATCAAGTTATTTATTCGTTTTTTAGTTATGTTGAAAAGATAATAAATTGTCAACATAAACCTAAATCAAAGGGAGTGAATAATGAATATGAATCAATGGCTTTATTGATTTGTTGGAAGATTAAGGAATGGAATATATACACATACATGTTAGAATTTCTTTTCAAATAATTACTAAATCTATTTTTATTTATTGAGAAAAAAAGTATCGAAAATAATCAATAATTTTTCTAATTCTTAATCTGGTTGTTTGAAAAAAAGAAATCAGTCGGAAGCTTCTCGAAGACACCTTAAGAAAGAGTCAACATTTCAAAGAAAATCAATTCAATATTAATTTAGGGAGATAAGTGAAGAAAAATGACTGAGAGATACTGGTAGAGATACAACAAGACATACAATGCAGATCCACTAAATACAGATTAATTCTGGGTGAATGTGAAGAATGACATAAATCGCAAGCGCAATCCAAAGCATCATCTTGAACTTTACAACATCTGCAGATCTTCTAATCCATACATCAATCAAATCAAGAGTTCTCCAAATATCACACATGAAAATGTTGCGGAATTGGTAAAATTATGTTAGATTCAAATCATGGAATAAACAATTACGAACAAATCAAGAATAAATTGTGATAATAAGGGATTGCTTGCTCTTAAATATCAAGGTATGTCGAGATAAAGCTTGTGAATTGCAATATTGCATGAGTTTACAATTAGTATCTGCGGAGAATAGACGAAGGAACATCGAGTAAGCAATATGCATACAATTTAGATATTAGAAGGGAATTTTGAACTATTATCTTTAAGTGATGAATAGAATACATAATAAATGTGTGTTTCTTGTTGTTATTAGCTTGCAAGGATGTGAATCTCAGTATAAGACTATGAATTCCTGTATAAGTACGGAAATGCAGAGAATCTAGAAAGTAGAGTAAACACTCAGAGAACGGACTTTAGGAATGGAAGAAATGGATGCTATGCCTATCACTGTAACAACTAAGCAAAACTCGAGGGAAGTTATTGAACTCAAGGCATGAGAAATAGGAGAAGGAACAAATAATTTTGAATAAGCATTTTTAAGGAGATAAAAAGATTAACATTTTAGATTCATTTCTAAGGTGTTTTGATTGCAAAAATATCATTTTAGATTCCAGCAAGGTGGTATTTGTTATCAAATGGATGCCAAAAGGCATAGATAGTCCAGGAGAATGCATTCATTATTTTTTGTTAGTTGCATTAGTTTTGCCATAAGATAGCCTATGTCTTTGTTAAGCTTTGGGATATTATTATTAACAAAAAGATTTTTGAAATCGATGATTTAACAAAGATAGGTTTCAAGTGTATTTCTCACTAAAGAAGCTTTAATATCCTTCACAAACATTATTTTATGAAACCGTAATAAGTGAGCAGCATTTACATGTAAAGACTCATCATTTATAAATACAATTTATATGCAATTACTACAACTTTTCTTGCAAATATGAAAAAGTTTAAAATAATAATTATTCAGTGTAATTTGATTCTTCTTGCTTAGAGAAGCAAAAACTCAATGGTTTCTGATGAGCTTATCATGCAGTCTCTTAAATCTAAGGAATTTGTTGACCCTGCGTGTAACAAAAGTTAAAAACAGAACAATAATATTATGATAAAACTAAGGGAAATCACAAAACTAAAATTATCACCTAAAGCCTATTGAACTGTTCTTAGAAATAGGAATAATCCTTTGGTTTAAAAGTGTCCTTCTCTCTTTTCTGAAACCACTATCTACATGCTTCAATGGTTCTCTTGCTGTCGGGGTATATATTTTGAATACATAATTTGATGTCCTCTACTTCAATCTTCAAAGAAAAAATACAATAATGATTTGTGGTTTTAATTGTAGGTTAATTGCTCCAAATAATAAAATAGCTTTACGTCTTCTAATTTGATTTATTCAAGCAGTTTCTTAAATATATCTTATGACTTTGAATCAGATTTCCCCATGAACTCTAAGTAGTTCATTGCTAATATGTCATGTAAATTATTCATAGCAATTCCTTGAGTTTATTCTCTTGCTAATCTGTTTTCAAGGGTGTTCAAAAATGATGACTACAATTCTTTGTTTTGAAGACCTTCGCAGCTTAAATAAGCACAATATGCTAGTGTGAAAGAATTGTTGGCATCAGTGCTGCTTTTTGTCTTCAGATTTTCAAGTATTTTTGACCTGTGTGAAAGAACAAATTCATGGAATTATTAAAAGTTAAAACGATCTTTTATTATGATTTCTCATTCTTTTTTGCTTCACTATTTGGAGTAAGCATTTCTCTTTTTTGTGAAACATTATATCAAAATTTGGAATGTATTTATTGGATACTGATGTTCGTTTAGAAAGGCTAGAACTTATTCTTTCTTACGATGAAGTGACTAATAGTTTGCAAGAAGGCAGATCGTATTCACTAAAGAATTGCCTTTGAGTTCACTCTACATTCTCACGATATGCTCCAAGGATTCATTGAAGAAACTAATATCGCTTGGATTGTGAATTCTAACAAATAAACGACACATTTTCAAAGAAGAATCGTAAGATAAAGTTAAATAGCTTATGGCTCAATAGAAAATATATTTATTACTTTGATATCTGATAGAATAGCCTTAGTTTCTCTTCTTGAAGCTTAATAAGGCTAGATCCGATAATTTACTTCTCAATTGGAGGTGCTGCTTATAGAATTTACTATGCTAACTACATAAAAGATCCTAGAGACTGTTGATAATCTTCAGTACATGGCAGGACAGCAGCTGTATAATTTACAGGATCTTCAGCGCAATTCAAGTAGCATTTATTTGTATATTTCTCGATTTTGTTATTCCTTTCTTATTTATCTTAGCAAATCAGTAAATACCTTGCAATCTAATGCAAGGCTTAATACAATACAGCAGCATTCTTTGCTGTTAGTAGATATCTTTTTTCTAATCTAATTTCATCCAAAATATTCTTGTAATCTATGATACTATTCAGCTAATAATATCCACTACTCAACACTGACAGTGCTTCAATATCAAGTTTATGCCATTTGCTCGCATGATGCTGTAACTAATCGAGTAAATATCTGTCAGAATCATGATCTAAGAGCTTTATTGATTTCAAAATCAATCCAAGTTCTGACTCGTTGTTATTCAGAATTATATCATTTTCTTTGATCTAGAATACTCTCTTGAATCGAACGTAATGAGAGATAATAGCATTGTCAGGTAGAGATGATTAATTTGCCATAATCCTATCATTGATTAACTTAGCTGTTTCAGTATATCGAGATGAAGGATACACACTCACAAGTAGACCATAAATTGTTGTAAATGTTATCAGCTATAAATTATTACTTAAAATTAAATTCTTTTCAAAATATTCCCTTGTCCAATTATCAAATGCCACGCATGACTATGGAGAATTAATAAAAAAATAATCTTGTAGCAAGGATATATGCTTCATCACATTCAATATCTAGTTAGTTTCCTTGGTCTTCAAGGCGGCTGATAACTAATTCGTAAAGATAATGAGAACCTTATCGCCATTAGCCTAACTTGTTAGAGCTTCTACTAAACTCGCTCGCTAACATTTGACAAAAAGAAATTTCAATGATATTTACAAGTAGATTTTAATAAGCATGGAATTATCAATATATACCTTGATGTTCTCGCATTTGAGGAGTAGCTCTTTCAGTTAAAATGCTTGGAGTTTCTTTTCAGATTGAAAGATATTCTTGATTGAATCTGACCATATATTTTTGTCATGTTGAACTTCTTAGAGCTTACGAGGCCTATAATATCCTCCAGATCTTTACTTGAGAGGATTTCTAAGGTTAGAAAACTAGAATACAAAGGGGGATGAAAAGCAAGGAGATCTAATTCCCTTAGTTTGTGTTAGCACCTAACAGAAATGTGAGCTTTATCGAAGTAATTTAGAAAACATGTTGTGGATCTTTTTTTTATGTGTGCAATATTTGATGAATTAAATCTCTTCCAGATTTGATCTTTAGTAATTTGTTTTCGAGTCGGCAAAAATCTTATTGAATTGTCTAATGTTTAAGTATTGATATACATATATTGTATTATCTTATTTTACCCCCGCCCCTCCCCCCCCCCCCAATTACGAAATCCTAATAAAACCTCGAGAATTTTCTGAAAATATCACAGATTTGATAGGTAAAAGTAATTTGGCATTGGTAGAAGTTCATCAATTTAGGAAAAAAAAGCATATTTAATTTCTCATTCTAGTTTTGAATTTAATTAATATGTATTTTCTAATATAAACATTACATTTCATGGTCTAATTTCGCATCAATACCATCTGAAAATCTCTTATTGACTCGATGCATGATATTATGCAGAAAGAGAATCCTTCTTGAAACTACTATTATCTTGAGATATTTTGCATGGAAGATATTAATATGATGAGCATATTTTCCATAAGGAATATCCATTAAATGAATAATTCCTCATCCCTTGAGAATCTAAGGTTTCTTCATCTTCTTCTTGACTCGTCTATTATGATTACTGCGATTTATCAATAAGCGTAGCATTTATTATCCCAGCAGATTTGTCTAAATCTAGTTTATTAATGATTCTTTTCAGCGGCAACGATAGATCTTCAACTAATTTTTTATTTATCAAGACTTACATATTTCTTTTTATGAATGATATCGGTTTTCCTAATATCCTGGGAAGCACCGCCATCAATGAGCTGTCGAGAGTCAGTGATTCCAAGTGATTAATTGTGTTAGTCTATGCATGGAATTTATAAACTAATGCTTGAGAAAATACTGAATCACAGAAAATTTAAGTAGTTTCCATGTAATTTACTTGCAACAATATTGGGTGTTTGAGGAATAGCTACTTTTGCACTGTAGCTGTGCTGGCTTTCATCATAAATTGCTCCAAGAAATGGAGATTACTCACATAATTCTTAAAAGACATTTCACTTTCTATGAAGGTAATTGGAGCTAAATTTATCCATCCACTGCATTAAGCAAGCTAAAGACAAATCGCTTTGTTCCTAATAGCCTACTACTATCTCGAGAATAATGCTTTAGGTGGAATAGCTTACTCTGGTTGCTGTAAAATCAACACTCTTCCAGTAGAATCAAGATTAAAATCAACTGACTAACTTATTACTTTGCTGTGAATTTTATACCAAACAGTTAAGCTACCTTTTCGCATTTTAAGATCGTTTTAAGGGAAATATACTTTGTTTGGACTCGCCCTATCGCCATCAGAAATCGATTAAACATCTTGATTCTTGTTCTCCATTGAAGAAAGTATCTCTTCGATTAGGAAACTTTAGTTTAAATCAAAACTCATGAGAAGATAAGTTCTGCAGATTTTTTGGGAAATCTTGGTGAATATTTCCGTCACGTTGATAGGCTCTGAACCCTCAATTGTAAGGGTTGCTTGAGTAATTTCAAAGTTATTTTTCTCATGGAGATGAAGTAATTCTTAGATATCGCGGATAGACAAAAAACTAATTTCTAGTTTCATTGAAAAATCAAGGACAAAAGATTCTAAATCGCTGCTTGTTTAGTAAGGAAATCGCAGTTAGAAGAGTTTAAATAATATGAGCAATTTGCGTTCAAAAGATGAAGCAGTATAAAGTAAAATGACCTCCAACAATCCTATTAGATCTTCTTCTTTTGAGTCTCTGTAACCAGTAAGTTCATCCAATAAATCTACAAATATTGCCTTATAATCTGGCCTCACAATATTCTCAATTAACAAGCGATAATTCCCAGTTTCTATTGAAAATTTTCTATTATCTTGAGTCAGTATATTCCGGCCATAGATAAAATGGCGTACGTTACTTTCAAGGAGATTTTGATTGTTGAAGCATTTCTCAAAAGCTTCATTTCTCTCGAGAGGTTCATTAGTGGAACTACTATTCACACAGACATCATTATGTAAAAATGAAGGCATTTTGAGAGATCTAGATGGCGATAAATACGATTGTTACAGTTAAAATATTTTTCTTTTTTCTGGACTATTTTCGATTTATTTGTGAGAACTTCTTTCAATGTAGAGCGTGAATTAACATGTTATCTCAGAAGGATAATCAGATGAGGCTAAAAACACAATTGATTAGTACATTGTATCCCTGTTAAAAGATCTTAAATCGATTGTTCCAGAGTATTCCTCTCCATGAGTAGTTTTCACCAGAACTAGAAGAAATTGAGTATGTTCAACTGATTCAAAGAACTAATATTTCTCAACAACTTCTTCATTTTCAACTAATATGTCCCTACCTCCAATTTACAGCCGTCTTTGAGATTGCTATTACACATTGAAGCGTATTTTTGTGGTTTTAGTTGGTGAAGGAGATAATTAAGGCTAAAATTGTTACTGTTCTGTTTCAGTTTCAGCAAGAGAAATCACATAAAAATGAAGATTTTCTCTCATAAATAGATGCTCTTTATCCACATCCACGAGATTGTTATCTAAAATACCAGGTGACAGCCTAGAAAACGCTGTAGAAGTGCTATAACTATTCTTATCTTAGACGAATTAGTTATTTATTTAATAATAATTCTCAGATTTGTAGGCACTATTATTTTGCTGTCTTCTATTAGGAGGACTAACATTCTTTCCTAGTAATCGATCTGAGCTGTTATCCTATTTTTGTTCAATATTTTATCCATTAAACTCAGGAAGAGCAGGTCCTTCAAAGTCATCAATATCCTACCCCAAAGTTTAATAATCAGCTGTGTTCACTGACAACGGTTACTATTTATCCTTTTAAGGAGTATTCATCTGTTTTGTTGGAGTATCTACAAGAATTTTAGAGCTAGTCCTATCAACAGATTACATTAGCTTTCTCTGTTAATTATTTTTGTTATACTTTCCAGCATAAAAGCTACTTTTTAGCATTTCTTCTACAACATTTTCAATTTCTTCCATTTGAAATTCCAATCCTGTATCTTGAATTACCTTTGCAATCAGCTATTTTATATGATTATTCCTCTCCACACTGCCTGATCTTAATTTCTCTGCCATGTGTTATTTCTCATTCCATCGCTAGTAATTTCTTTCATTCCCAAGTAGACTCTCGTATGTTTCTTTAGCTATTCTGTTGAGTTCAGTGAAGTTCGTGTAGTATTTTCCAAGTACTTCCCATTCTGTTTTTGTTGTAATAGCGTATTTATTGCAAAGTGCGATACCAATACAAGTTAAATATCCTAATACATCCCATGTTTTACGTTTCTCTTCCATAAAAACCATATCCCAACAACGAAAGCACAGTTCTTCATGGAATGACCCACTGAATAATCCCAGCAATCCATCTACCTCTAAAACAAAGTATATTTAGTTAAAATAACGCAATTAATGGTATCTAAATGACTAATACCTACGAAATTCGAGAGGGAATTGAAATTCGTGGAGGACTCGAATAGATGAAAGTATTTTGAAAACCCAGTAATATCCAAGTTAAACGCTGAAATAATGCTAAAAAGCAACCAAAATGCTTCTGATTCTTACACATCTTAAGGTAATTTACGATTTAGGATTAAGCATTTGTCTAAAAGATTATGAAAATGTGAGTGAAACTGTAACCTCACATTTTCATATGATATCTGCATCGCAAACGAAAGCACTGTTAGAACTCTAACAGCAACATTTGGATCATCAGCGAAAGGGAAATGCAAATCAATTTCGAAGGTTAACTCATAGAACTACGCTTCTAGTAATAGAACATTGTAGAACTATTAGCGAGATTCCATTAAATTTTGATCTCGAAGAAGAGCGTGTACTTCATTAATTTATGCATTTAATTCCTAGGATAAATAGATATCCGAAGCTGCATGCTCATACGGTAGATTCTATTTCTGTGCTGGACTCGTAACAGAGTAGCTAACGAAGTTGTCTCGTAGGTTACTGAGTATTTCTTGTGTATTGAGTAGTTCTAAATATATTTCTTATCTTTGCGAATACGGTATGCCTTCTAGACAAAGTTAATGGAAATGTCTAGCTATTTCTTGCTAAGGCAGACTGCCTTCTTGGAGTTTAGTGAAGAGACTATTGTAGATGTTTTCTTGAATAAATAGATTAGCCTACGCGAAACCCATGCGATTGGAGAAACCATATTGCAATGCTCTTTTGATTTCATTGTATTTCTCACCAGTCACAAGGGGGGATATGTTCATTTCTCCTAACTGTTAATCGTCGGAAATACTAATATATTTCTTAATATTCTCTGTCTTCAAGCCAGATTTGGAGTATTGAAAACCTTAATCTCTTTCAATTGACTCCCTCGAGCTTAACCATTTATCATTGTACCCAATGCTTTGTAAAAGAACTGTGATTCTTTCAAGTTCTTCGATTGTAAGTTCAGGAAAATGCACTGATGTATTATAATGCGGATGAAACACCAGCTATAACTGCTAATAGAAACTTTTATTATACTCTTAAAAATCAGCACATTAGCTTCTTAGACTCGTCCATAGATTAACCAAGGCAAAAGGAATTGAATGTAGCGATATTGGACATAATAACCAGAAATCCTTCCCGGGTTCATTTAAATCTAAAAGATCTTGAAGATTAACTCTAATCTTACCTAATACTCTCCCTCCAGGGTTGTTTTAGATTTCTACATCAACTACATACAACTCAATGGTGGATACTCCGAATACTGCTTTCTTACAGTCATCCTGCACAGTGTAGACATAATTATCTTCAATTTTTCTCACGGGCTCAATGAAATCTGCCCATTTGTGAACCACCGAACTCTATGAACCATTATTATTAGTCTTATTGATATTGTGATTGCTACTGCTGTGATGAAACGTTTAGAAGGATATTTACTATTTATCGAATTCTTCTTGATTCATCAGAGATAGTTGAATCTACACGAATATTTGAGGAGCAATATCCCTTGTCGGACATATTAATTCTACTTTTTGAAGATAAAAGGATACTTCTTCCTCTGTCGCTGTAAACTCTTAGGTTTCTTAATGATACTCTCCTTCTTAACCATTTCTTATTTTTTGACTGCCTTTTTCATTTTTACCTATTTACTACTGCTACTCAGATAATTTAATATATTCCTAATTTGCTTCTGTTTGTTTTTATGAGTTTCGTTCAGCTTTAGCAGTGGACCTCAAATAGTCCATCATCGTAATAGATTACTCTTCTTCTTGAGGTAAATTATTATCTCCAACAAGAGGAGATTATTTAACCTCAGGAATTGTTTAATAATATGGAGAGAGATAAGTTGCTGTAGGTACCTTGAATGTCTTTTGATTTAAGTAGCTAGTTTTAATTTACTTGAATTCTTCTTTGACTTGGGTAAGTTGATCGTTTTGTTGTTGTTGCTACCCTTCTTGTCGTTAAGTATTCTTTAAGAAGCTAAAGGATCCATTTTACTTTTCTACTTTGAAATTCGTTCTGTTTTTAGCAAAAAGTCCCCTATCGTCTTTGAGTTTAGTTGTATCTTCTGACTTCACAGAGTAAGTACCTAAATCATCTTCTTCAGTTAGAGGGTCTAATTATTATTAGAATACTCCATTTTTAGTTCCAGGGTTCGACATGTACGCATCAATTATTTAACTTTCATTTTAAATCTCTTTCTCAAATCGAATCTATTGAGAGTTTAGCTATTCTAAAGAATTGTATTATCCTGTTTAGATATTCCCAGCTGATTGTTGTGCAGTCATGGACAATTTATATTCATTTGATACTATTCTTTCACTTGATAGAGAATATTCACTGGAAATTGGCTGGGAAGAATATTAATCGGTTACTTAGTTCTACTTTAAAGGTTAACTTAATGCTACTGGCAATTAAAGTAAAGGGACATTGAGTCGAGTGTTAATAGTTCTGTTTAGGCTGTTAGGATCACTAGTATTGCTGTTACTTTTGAGTTTTTCAAAGTCTTAAGGAGGTTATCCAAGTTGTTTTGAATTGGTTTATTAAGTCTAAGATATTTCTTATCTTTATCCTTATTAACCTATTAGTGTTAATGAAGGAATTTCTTGTGAAGTAGATTTAAAGTCATTCATATTACTTTGATTTTATGATTCAATGAATTTCGCAGTTTATCTTATTGACTCCATTGAATCGTTAGGTTTAGTATTACTCAATTAGGATTGTGTTTTATTAATACTATTTTTGCTATCAAGTCTGTTTGGAAGTACACCAGGAGGCAGAGACAATGATTCATTGTTTTATTATGGACTTTCTTGCTATTCTTAAATAACTGGCATCTGCATTTCGCTGTGATAATCATGAAACTGTCCAACAACAAATTCTTATTCTGCTTGAGGTTTTCCAAACATCAAGCTTCTTTTGACTCTTTTAGCCTTTGATGGAACATTTTCTGATTAATTTAGGATATTCTGCTATTCTGTATTCATCGCTGACTATCTTTCTCCTTCTTAAGTTAGTTAGATTGTATTCTGATGATCGATTTCTTCATTTTCATTGGGATATTCATTCTAGTTAGTTTGAGTGTTCTGTTAGTTATTGATTGAAAGGATAGTTATCAATGGAGGCATTGATTCGTAGGTCTCAACAGCTTAAGAAGCAGTTACTTTAATATTCTCATAATTATCAAATTGTTCTTATGTTTTCTAGATGACTTTATTCAAATCTACAGATTCTACTTCATCAAAGCTATTTCCTAAATGCTGATTGTTATTCTCCTTGCTATCTATTGAGTGTTTTCCCCTGTTATTATTACTACTATCATTTCCTCCTTTTTTCAATATTTATTCGATAACTTGATCTCTTTCATCTTGATTTTCTTCATTATTTTAGCTCTCTTTCTCTTTTAATTCCTCTAATTCACCTAAGAAATGCAGCTGATTTTCAGCAAGTGAAAGATTATTTCGAAACATGAAAGGCTTTGCTGATGCTCTGTTGCTTGTAAAATCTTAACTCATACTTGAATTCAAACCGTATGAATTGCGATTATTACCAATCCCTTGCTAAGATGACGATGAATACTACCCTTTTTACGATGCACTTGATAATACCCTATCAGTTAATCGCTCTGGATATTTATCAAGATTTTAATATATTCCCCTAGCAACTTCACTCTTCCACTTGCTTGCTAACTTTTTGAATTATTACTTTATCTTTTCTATTGTCAGCAAGACTACACCTGATTTAATCATGTCTCGCACCTTAATCATCTCGAAATTGTTCTTGAAATAAATTGCATACTCAAATTTATTGGATTTATTCTTGTTTTGAATGGTAGTATTAGCTGTATTATTCCTTAATACCATTCTGTAGGCTAACTGAGAATCCATCCACTTCAGATTACTAGGGTGTAATACTGCTGGACGCGATGAAGGAGATTTAGGAGGGTTAAATTCTTTTTCGACTTTTATATTGATATTTTTGACTGCGACTGCGACGGAGCTTTTTCTAAGGTTACTTCCCAGTGGTAATTCGAGTTTCTCAATCTGAAATTCGAATTCGGTGTGCAGGATGAGTTTTTCCTGTAAAATAAATGAAAAAAGAAAGTGTTCTTTAGTGTTCGAAATGTTTCAAAATCATGGCACTAATTGTATTTTGAAAATATCACCCTTTTTTTTAAAATCACTGTACCTTAGAGTCCGAAATAACCCTAATTTACTTCAGCTCGATGAAAGCTTCTCGCAGTAATGTTTTCCCTAATATTTTAGATGTTTTTTGAAATGGCAAGAGATCTTGTGGATCATGAAGAGAATCAGATATAAACTTATCAAGTTTAGCCTTGATTCCTGCGCTTTCCAGTTCACTTCTATTATAAATATCTATATCTGCAATGCCTTCTATCTCTCGTTGGATCTGATCGATTTTTAAAATATTGTCTTTGTCCTTTTCCTTCAAAAACCTGCATCAACAATTACAATAAAATGAAAACTTATTTCAAAGTTCAATCTTCTCTTTATCTCTGTCTTACATGAGACAAGATTGCCCTTCAAGTAGCTCAAACGATTTCAGCAAGAATATATGGTAATCTTGTATTCTTGTATTCTTCAGCCACTTGTCTTTAACATCCCTCTTTCCAACTGAGTAAAAGAATCGTGCACTCTCTTCTTGCATGAAATGAGGCAGTTTAATGTTTGGTTCTTCTTTCTGTTAATTACTTTTTGGTATTTCTGCAATTAAAAAGTAATAGATTTTCCTTTTTTTTGGGGAGAAGATTTGATGGATAACAATTCACTGTTGTTTCAATATCCTTCTTTTTGAGAGATATTTAAATAGGTAAACTGATTCGTTAAGAAAAGAGTATTTTTACAGAGTATTTTCATGAAAAAAAAAAGAAAAAGAACAAAAACAATTGTAGTCTGTTAATTTACTGGTTTTGTAAACAAATAAACAGAATTATGACAAACATATTCATTTTTATTCCTCAAGGATAAGTTCTTGTGAAAGATTGAATCCCTGTGATCGCTCTACCAAGAACCAAAGCATGAATGTCATTTGTTCCTTCGTAAGTATTCACTGTCTCTAAGTTAATAGCATGGCGTAGTATGTGGTATTCATCAGCGATGCCGTTGCCTCCTAGTATGTCTCTAGCTTCTCGGCAAACTTAGATTGATTTCACTGGTTGGGCGAAAATTAAATTCAAACAATTAGCCATTTTTAAGCTGTTTTATCTTCTAATTTGAACGTAAATTACTGCATGAGTTTCTTTTGACTAAGGATATCATCTCTGGTGCAAGTTCTCCTTTATCTTTAAGTCTAGAGACTTGAAGAACAGCTTGCAATGCTAGAGCGATTTCTGTTTGCATGTCTGCGAATTTCTTCTGAATCAGCTGAAACGATGCCAAGGGTACATCGAACTGCTTTCTTTCGAGGGTATATTTTCTAGCAGCATGGAAGCAATATTCAGCTGCTCCAAGAGCACCCCAAGATATACCGATTCTATTTAACATTTACATAAACATTTAGACTCTTATTTTAAAAAATACCTAGCATTATTGAGGCATGCGAAAGGTCCTTTTAAGCCTTTGAAATTGAGCATGTTGGATTTAGGAACTCGAACATTTTCCATTAGAATCATGCCTGTGATGGAAGCACGAAGTGATAATTTTCCCTATTGTGTTTTTTTCAAATAATTCAATTAAAATTATAATGTTCGTTAACATAACAAACATATGTATACTTCAATCTTTGGTGCCGAAAGACCTTTCCATCCTTTTTCAAGAACAAATCCACGAATATCTCCATTTGGATCTTTCGCCAATACCACAAACACATCAGCAATTGGTGAGTTCGTAATCCATGTTTTAGATCCATTCAGAATGTAGTCATCACCCTAGAATGTTTGTGGTTTAAAGCAAAAGTAAATGATACCTTGAGAAACAACAAATAAAATATCGTTTTGTTGTTGATTACATCCTTTGTAGCTCTACATTCCATCGAACCGGGATCAGATCCTAATAATCCAAAAAATGAAGATTTGTTATGGATTAATACATTCACTTTTATTATCTTTATTCTTCTTAAACATCCTTAATTTTGTTTTAATAAGGCATTTTGATTCTTTTTTTACCATAGTTAGGCTCAGTCAAACCAAAGCAACCAATATACTCTCCAGTCGCTAATTATGGAATGAATTTATCTTTTAGTTCTTTTGATCCAAATTCATGAATCGGTTGCATGACTAGAGAACTTTGAACACTCAAAGCACTCCTATATCCACTGTCGACTCTCTCGATTTCACGACTAATCAAACCTATCGATAGAATATCATCATAAAAAGAAATAATGATTTAATCTAAGTAATGCCTTGATTGACAGTACATTGAATAAGTTACCATAAGCGACTGAAGAAACTCCAGGTAGATCATAATCTGAGATTGTGCATCCTAAGAAACCCATTTTACCAAATTTCTTCATGATTTCCTTATCAAACACTTCATTTCTGTTAGCTAGAGTAATCCCAGGTAAGAGCTACTCCTATGAGAAGTTTCTTGCGTTCTCCATTATCTAATGATAATCAAATGTTATTTCTAAAAGAAACTGTTTGTTAATTCTATTTCTATTAAGAATTATCTAAATGTGTATCTCATTTTTTGTACTCCAATTTCATCTGAAGTGAGTTGTGACTTCAAGTTCAAGGCATCCTCGAAATCAAACTTAGCGAAAGGTTTGCTGCTGCTAAACATCTGTCTGCAGTTATCATACTTTAAGTTCTTTAGTATTTCCCTTGAGATTCCTCTGTTTAACATTCGTTTTTTCAAAGATTTCTTCTGACAATATTATCCAATTGTTTTAATAATAATAGTTCGTAATAATACCTGTGAGATCGTTTTAATAATTCCGCGCTTTCATTTAATGTAGATTTTTTGTAAATGTTCATACTCCGTCCTATTTCTCCTTAAAGCACATGTACTTACTTTCTTAGAGTACGTAATAAATATTATTGCTTTAGTTTTGTATTTCTATTCTTATTTAGAACTTCAATAAAAGTTTCAAAAATAACACAATATAAATCCATTAGAAATTTAATAATTTTTCTAAAGCTAACATACAAATCTAGTCTTAAATGATTGTACTACATTATTTGACTCATAATCCTATGCATTCTTTCAGGGCTGAATTTCATTTGCAATTATTAAAATATTAATGGAAAAGATTACTAACAAGATGATTTACTTTCATTTAAGATTGTCAGTGTTGCGCTGTCTTTATTAACAATAATGTGTGGCCAGATATTGGAGTGTGATATTTATTATATTTAATTTGACCTAAATTCCATCAAAGTAGAAGTTAGAAATAAACTACAAGCTATGAAAAGTGAAGAATAAGAAGAAAATGACACAAAAGTTCAAGCTATTCGGGATGCTTGGAGAGAGTTAGTGATGAAAAGTCAACCTATTCGGTTGAACAGAGCTAATTCTTAAACAAGTAGCTACTCTAATCAAGCTCTCAACATTGAATAGCCTGTTGCTTTATCACTGATTGATGAGTTTCATGGATGCTCTCACGAAGCAATGTTAACAATCTTCTGTGGTTCAACAATTCAACTCTTCGAAAAAGAAGCTACTATCATTCATATCGGTGATAGCGCTGACGGGTTCTATGTAATCTTAAAAGGAGTAGCTAGTGTCTCAATCTAGCTACCAATCTAGCAGCAATCAGATGGATTACAAGAAGTAAAGAGATTACATGAGATGAGCACATTCGGTGAGCTAGGATTGATTGCAGACAAAGGTAAACGCTCAGCTAAAGTCACAACCAAAACAGACTGCGCTATTATGAAGATTCCTAAAGATATTTATTCGAGCATTCTCAAAGAAAACATCATGCACAATCTCGAACAATTATGGTAGTTATTGAAGAAAGTGTCATACTTGCAGCATTGGTCAGAGAGAGATCTAGCGAATATTATATTTAAGTTGCCCAAAGTTAAGTATTATCTGCATTAGACTGTTTATTCTGCTGGTGATCCTCCATCTGCAGGGATATTCTTTGTGGTTTCAGGTGAGTTTTAAGTGTAAAGACATGTTGAAATTGAGATATTCAGTGAATAAGAAAAAAATGCTGTGAATGATATCAGACCAGGAAGGTTATTGAAGACAACAGTTATACCACATTAAGTAAGAAAATAGATCTAATTGTCTAGAGAATGATTAATGGAAAACACAAAGATATTTATATTATTGTGATGATGAGAGCAGGTAGCAGTTATTTCAAGTGGAGGTAGCTTTGGAGAAGAAGAAGTTATGATGAAAGAGAGTAGAAAGAACACAATAGTCTGCATGTCTGAAGGCGCTGAAGTTTATGTCATCTCCAAATAGGAAATCGAAAAGAAAATGCTATGGGAGCATAAAACAAAGCAGACTCTCATGGCATTTGCCTCACAGCGCTCGCTTTGGGCTGGAAAGCAAATCGAGGAATTCAAAAAGACAATTGATTTACAAAAATCAATGAGGATCTCAAGGAAGTTCTCCAGTGACATGCTATCCATCGTGGAAGCGGAGAAATCATTTAATGCTCCTGATCCATTAGCGTCATTTAGAGTTAACGCATCTGATCCAAGATCAAAAACCATAGAATCGTAGATTTGATTTGTTAGATAAATTTACAAAATTATCTTTTTGTTGGTATTGTTTTAAAGTATTCGCTCTCGAAATAACTCAGGAGGAGGAGGAGGGTTGGATAATAATAACAATAATTCTACGGTTGTATCTAGAGATCGATCTGATTCTGTGATTTAGAAGACTGCTCAACGTCGAGATGCTTCTTGCTAGTTTGCAGACGATGAAAACAGTTCGTCAACGTTCACAGCATCTGAGATGATTGCGATAAATATTCTAAAAGATTAGAATAGATTATTAGGTTATGAAGATGAACTCGAAGGGAAAGGCAATAAGTCCCCTTAGATCAGGAAATAGAAATCATTTTCAGAATAGCTATCTTGTTTACTTGTAGAAAATGCACTTAAAACGTAACGATTTGAAGCGATCGATAGCACTCCTAAGGAAGTTGAGAAAGTTAAAAGTTAAACGGTATCTTTCATGGCGGGGCTTTCAACTAAGAAGCATCGATTCCCCGACGTTGAAGATAAACTCAGAAAACGAAACAGTAAAAACAATAAAAAAAGAACAATTATTTTTGTTGTTTTTTGAGATTATTTGGATAACAACAAAATATGGACAAATTTGATAACACACAGATGAGAATATTGAGACGTTTAAAGATCGACTCAAGAGAGCTTGCAATTTTAAGAAAATCAAAGATGATAAGAAGACAATTTTGTCTTCAGAGTTGAATGGGTTATTTCATAAATATTGCAGAGGACGATCTAGAAAAACCACTAGAACAGAAATGGAAAATGACATATCCTCCAACGATGGTAACTTTAATTTCATCGGGACATCTGGGGGATACAAATATGTCAAAGAACGTAGGGAAGTCAACTAGACCCCGAAATCAGCATTCGCTTAGTTAGAAAAGCAGCTGAGAATCTCAGTGTGTCCTATTTAAGAAATTATGCCAGTATTCCAAGAGAACAATGCTTCGAATAACAGTATTGAGAGATTTAACTACAATAATCATGCTGAGGATGGCTTTAATGAAGAAGATTAATATTAAAATATGGGTTTCTAATCACAAATACTCATGAAAAGTTACAATATTCCTTATGAAAGAAGTCAAAAAGATACAAATAGCAATAATAGTTCAAAACTACTAAAAAACAGCTCAGCTTCATATAGTCCCTTGATTTCATCGATTAATACTACTCCTTCACAAGTAGGTCATAACCAGTATAATCTAAATTGTACAGATTAACTTCTAACTAATTATTATCCTCTTTCTCTCTCTCAAACATCCTCTTAACTATCGTTGCTAAGTCGCTCAAGCTAAGTTCAACAACATCATTTGTAGAACCACAAGCATCATAGCAGCTAACTAACAGCAACTCTACCAAGTAGTTCATAATATTCCTTTTCCAGATTGTCTAAAAATCCTAAAAATAAGTTATTTTAGACTCTCCATCAATTGAATTTCCCTGATATTCTACATGAAAAAGCCAAACCCCTTGCAATTCCTCAATTTACTTCCGAGATAATCAAATAAAAGATGCTCACTACTTCGCCTTCTTTTCATAAAGAATTTTATCTCTCACAAAACCACTGTCTGAGACCTTCAAAGTACAATACCAAAAAGTACAAACAAGCAGAAAGTTGTCACTCCGAAATCGATTCATTATTGTTATTCCCTCAATTAACTAAGAAACTGCCAACGGAGCCTTCGCAATACAAGCATGGATGCATTATATAAACAGAACCTAATAACATAAACGAATCATCATTTCATCAATAAAAACCTAAATAGCTGCTATATGTTACAAGGAGTACATACATGCACTGAAGATTCTGATAAAGTAAAGGAATCTAGAAGCAGTTTAGTTGTGTCTCAGTTGTTTTGAGATTAAAATAATTTTAATACATTTATACATAAAATCTAGTATTCTTTAATCCTAAACACGTTTTACTATGCCATAATAAATGAAAAACAACTTCAGCAACTCCTTAGGGACTGCCTGTCAAAATAGAACTAATTAATTGTTTAAACAATCTTATTCATTTATGATTTGAATTATTTTTAACAAAATCAAATATGTCTGATGAAAATACGATATGCAATATCGGATAAGAGATCATTTATATGTCCAAAATAGAAAAGGTTGAATTAAACTCTCCTTTGGATGTATACCTTCAACCACTGG
>Ga0302271_10001209_pt1 | contig 25209 bp, 19 predicted proteins | sample III_Bog_N1_1_FD_198767 | JGI IMG/M metagenome (GOLD analysis project Ga0302271, IMG submission 198767) | Peat permafrost microbial communities from Stordalen Mire near Abisko, Sweden - III_Bog_N1_1 | ecosystem: Environmental > Terrestrial > Soil > Wetlands > Peat | place: Sweden: Abisko... | reverse complement strand
TTAGGAATGATCAGACAGGTACTCAGTTCAGTATAGCCACAAAAAACACAGGGATTGTATTTAGTCTCCTAGTTCTTCAAGGTATCGTATGTTGAATAGCCAAAGCTACGTCTTCGCACATGTGTGCCTGTATTCCCTCCTCCTGGATTAGCTCTCGAAGTACCTGGTACAAACTGATTAGCAATTACATTTTCATGAGGAATATGTTATTTGAGGGGTGATATTAAGAATGGGGCATTAACATAACCCAGATAGATTCGTGATTTAAAAATGGGATTAAGCATAGCAAGGCTTCGTCCAGTAAATAGCATAGAATTAGGAGTTAGAAATCATTCAGAATCTAGAATCTGGATAGCAAAAATAATCATAATATATTATCGAGATGCTTCTCTCTTTGGGAGGAATTTGGATTCAGACAAGAGTTTAGTGTCATATTGCAGAGAAATACACTGGACAAAGAAAAGATTATGCGATGAGGAGGGTTATGATGAAAAACACATGAAAAATCTATTTTTATTCATGACTCCTAATAAATTGCATCGATTTTTGCTTTGAGAAATCTCTAACTTTCATTTTTTTGATTTCTTTATTTTTTTTTATCTTCTGCAGAATGGGCTCCTGAATTGTACTTGAAGCGCATTGGTGGTGGTACATCGGAGTACGCAGATAAGTTCGAAACCATCCAAGAAATCTTCTCACTTACTTCCGTAAGACACCATACCCTTTTTTTAGTTTTCTTTATTTTGCACACTTTGATTGATCCTTTTGGTCACTGATACACCTCCTAATGAATACAAACAAAAAATATCTTTTCCATAATTTGCGCAACAGAGCTAAATGCACGAAAAGGGAGTGCCTCCCAAGGCGAGAAGATACATTCTCAACGCAAAGGAGCAATTGCGCAGAGGTGTACTCACATTCGAGTACCTCCAACGTCGTACCAGTCTGGAAATAGCTAAGAAAAAATGAAAGAACAAAAATAAGATAAATCGATGGTTCTTGTTGGAATATTATGCATATATGTAACAGTTGTTTGGAAACAGTGTATCTCGATAGCAATAGCACACACATCCTTGTCACTTTTAAAATTCTTATTCTCAAATATGTTGATACGGTTGATTCATTTTTATTCACATAACACTCTGATAAATAAACAATAATTTCTTTTTTCCCCTATTTTTGATTGCAACTAGCTACCCAATTATTCAACAATCACCATCTCATTTCATAGTGAGCTCCCTGAATCCTTTCCACGAATCTGGTGCCTGGAAATCATGTGATTTCAAGAATCCAATCAGAGTTCTAATCGGACCATCTTCCCAAGGAAGCTGGTATTGTGATTGTCCTCCTCCTGCGGATGCCTCTCCTTCTGATTAGTTCTCCATAACGTTTTTAGTTAATATCTCCTAGAATAATCAAAAATAATAACCTAATTATTTTTAAATTCCTTTTAATTATAATGTCCTCACTTGTGCATCTAAAAAGCATTAATTTGCTTCCTCCCAGTCTCCATCAATGTAATACCCCATCCCTTCATGGAATACATCCATGAACGCCTTTGTGTAGTTCTATCTCATTATGACGAAATCAATATCCGTTGTGAATAGCTTATGCACTTGAATATTCCCTGAGAGAATCTTATCAAATCGTCTGTCTTTTTTCTTTCTGTAAACGAACCGGAATATCTTCTTGTTTTGTTCCTTCGTTTTTTAAGCGATTTCAGGTTAATTCACCACGAGCAGATTTGTTTCAATGTCGCAAGTGTACAAATCCATAGGTTGTTTGGATCCTTTCACGGTGACACGATCGATATGTCTCATGTAGCTCTTGCTAGTAGGCGATAATAGACTGTACACTGCACCACTAAGAAGTAATTAGATACCATATTGTTTAGTCGCGTTCTCTAAGCGACTAGCCATGTTGACATTCGGACTTAGATAACTAGCATCGATTTTAAATTATGAACCGATTGAACCCTGATAAAGGAAGGAAAAATCAAAAAGAAATTGATGTTTGGGATAAATGATGTACAAAAAGATGAAACCATTAGAATATTTTGTTTACTTCTATTCCCCATCCGACATGGAGACCGAACCCTAGTTTTAGTTCGAACGAAGGGTTGGACTATTAAATGAGTCTTGTGTGCTTAATCTGTTAGATATTACAAAACGAAATGAAATAAATCCAGAAATGAATTATCTCTTTCTCTCTCCTTACAAATCTCTTAGTCTATCCTAGCTTGTAGGAATCGGCAATGGTTTTAAGAAATCCAATCAGAGCTAAATCAGCGAAATTCTAGCAGATCTGCAAGTCCTTTATGCATACCTCATCGGAATACTGAATCTAAACCTATTACGACTTAGAGAGCTAACTAGCTAGCATTTCAGCCTTCAAAGAAGCATCCAACCCTTCTATGAGTGGAACATCATTTCCTTGTAGGCTATTATTCTCTAAAGAGATCTTTGATTACTTGCATTAACTCAAGGATGCGATCTCGTCACTCTCTTTGAATTTCCAAACCATCAGGAAGCAATCTCCTAGATTCTTGTTTGCTGTGCCATGGAAGGCGTCGCATACATTGTGCACAATATCGGCAATTTCATTAGCAAAGAGCATCACATTCTCCTGCAAGACTTCCGTCGCATCTGCGAAATTACGAATCGCAACAAACCCGAAAATCGCCAAGACCTTACGACCAGGAATCATCGGATTAACTAAGCCGTCTAATGAAAGAAAGAGAGAATCAAGAAATCATAAAAGTCATAACTTGTTCTTACCTTTATTCATATTCTTGGCGATGATTTCCGACCCTGCCTCTCCAAAGCCCAATGCAAGCAATGCTCCTATTTTAATGAGCGTGCTCTCGAGCATGTGCGTCTCAAATTGAGAGTCATAGCTTATCAGCCCTTTCGTTTTGAGTTCAGCTTAAGCAATAGCTTCGTCTTCTGCAAGTCGCGCAGCTTCCAAAGGATTGCTGCTAATCATCTAGATCTTAATGAGCATTCTCTCGATTGGATCGACTAGCATTTCATTGAAGTCCTAAGAGAAAAACAACAACAACAACATATTCATTGTAGAATCTTAGAAATGACCAACTCTCTCTCTCTTTCACAGTCTGTTAATGTATTGGTTACTTTCGCGAAGTAATACGACGCCATACTCAGAAGTACTATGATAAAAGAAGTTTATATTATCGAGAGCAACGCAGAGAGATCAGAGTCTGCTTTGTAGGAATACAATCCTACAGTTGTTGGCAAAATGTCCGTAGGATCATAATAAAACGCTGCTTTCTCAGAGTCTCTTATTTGACTGTTCAGCGGTGAGATATAAATGATTTGAGTGTCGATTTATACCCACAGCAATGGATATCTATCCACATCTCTATGGTAATTAATGAAGAAATTCAATTACCACGGATAACCTTGATAATATTGTTGGAAGGAATCATCATGCAGTGAATAATAGTTATCTGTAATCAGCAATCCTGAATCGTATGATCCATCGATAGATATCCATGTTGTGTCGGTCAGAAATGGAAACGATAAGATGATACTGAATATTAGTAGGATCACTCGTTAAGTAGTTAGATCTGATAGATGTCTGCCGATCTTCGTCTCAACCTAATTGAATAAAGAGACAATTATCAATATTAAAAACTAGTTTAAGATAAGATTGAAAAATATAATTCATCACTGAATTCTCTTACGAATTATTGCGTGTCTTGTTCGAAGAGATCCTCCGTTCTCGTTGGTGGTTGATTCTGATGTCTGATATTCTTATTTTTATTCAGCAAAGTCAACTCTTCATCTTGATTATCCGGGTTTTGTCCCTCTGTGTCGAACTACCGTGAATCAATGGGTTCTTCATTCTAATGATAAGGATAATTAGCATTTTTATCTTTGTTGTTATTATTGTTGTTGTGCTGATTCATAGCAAACACAGAGAAAACAGTAGTGGAGTTAATCCGATCGAGTTAAGGAGTGTTCGCGTTACTGGTAGAATAAAAGCTATTTGAACGGACTTTTGATAACGGGATTGAGGTGATATTATTGTTGTTGTTGTGCGAGCTATTCGACGGAGTGATGTTATTGTTGTTGTGGTTGGTATTGACTGTTGGCGGTTAAATGGGAGAAATGTTCAAGGGAATTGAAGCATGCTAATTGTTATTGTTGAGAATAAATATGTTATTGTTGGATAGATACGACGAAGAATATTGACTTGTTTGCTATTACCCATTCGAATTTGTGTTATTATTGAACATATTAGTGTTATGATTATTCGCTCTCGCAGAATCAGGCTAAAACGTATGATTCAACCCAGGGAGTGACTTCTACTAAGCATCGGTCAGATTATGTGTACTATGCGGCAGTGACACTTCAAGTATCCCATCCACAACACCAGCATTAGCCATTGTAGATCCGACTAGATTGTTATTGTTATTGTTATTATTACTATTGATAATAGAATCCTATGAGCACATGAACTTATTGAGCAAAGGCGAATTATTACCAGTCAGAATATTATCGAACTAATTACTCTTATAGCTCCCATTCAAGGCCAGTTTATTGCTCGTATTTTTGACATTCGTGATGGTCTGGTTGTTGAAGCGATGCGCATTCAATGGGGATACTTAGACTCCACCGTAGTTCTCAAATAATGTGTGCTCAAAAGAATTGAAATCCTGCTGTTCTTCTTGCTCTCGTTTTCGACGTTACTTCATGAGTTTGCGTTTCTAGGAGTTCTATTGCTATTGCTGTTAGATTTGCTAAATAAACTGTAAAGGCCATGCTGATTGAGGTGGCTAACTTGGTGAATGGAAGTTAATCGCTGAGAGCTTCGATGTCGGCGATACAGTTTAGCTGAGTAGATTCTTCGGTTGACGCACGGGTGTTAATGTAATGTCGTTGGGGTTTGTGTCTAGAAATGATTTCCCTTGAGCAAACTAACTCTTTCGCGAGCCATGAATACCTAAATACCTCCCACTTTGAATCTACCTTGCACTTTAAGCACTCTGAAGGTTGTTACTCCAAATCGGCACACCATTACGACTGGAGTTATTAACATTATCTTTCTCTTCTTCCACGAGGAGTTTACGATTATCAAGTGACACTCTTTCCTGGCGTTCACGATTCGGAAGTGTCTCACATCGCGGGGATTCTTTGTCTCTCAATTCATCTTCACGTTCGTTCTCTAGAAAACACATCAACAAGAGCATGTCACATAATAAAATATTAAAACAAAACGCTAATAACCAATCAACCATTGTTGTTTTATTTATCTTGCTGAAGTATCTTCATGACTCGCCGATTGATATTCTCAAATGCATGCTTGTAGAGTTTCCCTACGCGCACTATCCTGACGAGCTTCACAAACCGCACGATTCTTGTTGCCCTCGCTGTCACACGTGTCACTCTTCCAGCCCTGAGAATACACAAATACAGAATAAACAAAAAAGCAATTCGATGAATAAGTCTGTTTGTGATGAAATATATCTACTTGAGAAAGCTAACTTAGCTGCCATCGAGACTCGTACCGAAGAATATGATACTCAGCCATGGTATATCGAATATCAACGATATTGTCGACACGAAATCCATGTAGAATTAGAAACTCAGGAAATATTTATCGCGAATCAAGCAGGAGAAGAAGCAATCCAAGAAGAACAGAATGAAACAAGTGAACGTTATGTCGTAGAATACAATATCAGCGTCCTATTTGAGGAATTAGACATACCGAATACAAATCATTCAAAAACACAGTATTGATCTATTTATATTCGTCTTATCTTCTTTTTGTGATAATTTGAAATGGTTACTTTTGAGAAAGCATACTATCTGACATCATCAGCGTAGAGACAGTAGATAGTACTTATACTCATGAGGATTTCTACGTAGCTATTCTGAAGGTACGGCAACGCATAAGCCTAGATAATTACAATTAAACATAACATATTAAGCAAATATGATCATTATATTAATGTGTAATTACCCTCATCTTCTACACCCATATCGTGCATGCTGATTTCTGCTGCATTGTCTTCAGCAACTACCTTCGTTCTTTGATCCTCTCAGTCACTCTACTCCCCTTGGTGAGTGATTTCTTGTTTCCCGTTTATATCTTTGAGAACTTCGTGGCGATCCCTGAGACTTATGTATTCTTGCTATTGCTGCTGTTATCTCGTTCTCTTTCTTGCTTCTGCATCATCTTCTCCAAAAGATCCTTGCCTTTCTTTTGCATGCGCTCTTCGAGGTTCTCTGTGAGAATCGCGGAGTTTCTATTGGATGCCTTTGCTGCATTTCAACGAGATAAATATATGTGTGAGGGATTGAAATAGCACAAAGAAATAATAGAATTGTTTGAAGGGGTGAATCTGCTGAATGGAAGACGAATATATATTTACGAAAGACTATGTTCTGTGATATCTAATTCTTCGACTTCGATTATATCATAGGATTGGCAGGAAGAATCGTCGCTTGTGTCAATTTGATGATACCTTCATCGATGGATAATTTCTGATGCACACTCTAACAATGTTTTAGAGAAATATCAATATGTTTCTTGTGATATCCTATTTGTTAAGAATATGTGCAATATGTACCATAATCTCTCTATGTGTCTATTCGTCTCGTGTGTTTGGATAGCTATGACAAGATAGCTTGAGAATTACTTTTGCGATTGTTGTAGATAGGTATGTATGTCTAACCCAACGCTTATTTGATTAATTCTACGAAAGAGAGATCTGTCAAAACAACTTCGATTTGCTTCTACCAGTTTAAAAATCAATTTAAAGAGAGATCGATCTGAATCAAATCAAGAGACAAAACCTTACTTCAGATAGAGTCAATTAGTTAGTTTTATTAATGATTTTTGAAAATATTTTTTTTTTGATACATCTCCCAACCTCCTCCCCCAATCAACAAAGTTATTGCTGTTTCTGTGACGTAATGAGATTATTAAAAAAATAGATATTCAAATTGTAAATCACTAATATACTGATTGACAAATAACGCCGATTCACAAATATTTAACCTTCAACCAATATTCCCCTATCCTCTATCTATTCAAATAACTGAATCAATATTACTGCCTTCTATCATTCATTGCGATATTCCTTCGGGGAACATTCATGTTGGTGTTGTTATTGTTACTAGTAGCCTAAATAATATTACTTTCCTTCCTTCCGCCCTTATCCTGCAGCTTATTAGCTACCCCAACTACACTACTACTATTATTATTATTATTGCTATTTATTTTATTTCCATTATTTCCAGCAATATTACTACTATTACTACTGCTACCTTTCACATTATTATTATTATCTTTAACAACTTTGCCATGATTTTCTTTCGCTTTCTTCTCGCAGAATGGAATATGTCTTTTGGCTGCCGTCGCATTGAATCGTCGATTACAGAAATTGCACTGCACATATTCCTCCCCGAAGAGTGCTTCATTCATGAGTGCCCTAGCTTTCGGATCAGCTTATTACTATGATTATTCCGCTCCAGCTTTATTCGCATTAATCACTGCTCTTAATGCTTCCGATTACTTCTGCCATTTCGCTTTCTAATTACCATTCTCTGATGCTTTAGTATTAGTATTCTTCGCGGGGTTATTCTTCTTACTCGCTGTACCCGCATAACTATTCTAGAACTCCTTCAGCTCTTCTATGTCCGTACGCATCGCAGCTGAATCAAATTTCTTGCGCTTTTATTAGAACACCTTCTTGCAGATTCCTTCATGTTTCGCTAAAGATTCCTCAGCGAATGACCTACCGCATCCTTCACGACATTCGAAGAGTTTCACTTTCTTATTCGGAATAGGTAAAGCATTTGGATCCATCTTTTATTAAGACAATCCTCCTTTAGTAGCTTAAGAATTCATTTAGGAATTCTTATTAAACGACTGTTGTGGCTATTACTACTGCTATGAAATCCCCTTGAGATCATACTTTCCACCTTGATTCGATGGCTTAATCGGTCGGTCATCATTGGTATCATAATTCGATTGCAATGTCTTAACTTCTCTCGAATACACTTATCTATTATTCATCCCTACACCTTCCTCAACAGCTTGTTCATCTCCAACACCTTCCCATCCATCGTCAGTTTCAAGTCTGCGTTTGCCTAATGCTTGAGCTTTCCCTGTGAGTTTTTGGTTATTGGGTGTGTTCCTCTCAGATTAAAAACCTGATTGATTGCCAGCAGCAGTTCGTGATGGGTTTGATGATTCTTTGTAGTTCGTAGATTGTTAATCATTGTACTATTGCTACTTACTGCTACCTTTGATTGGCATGTCATCGTAGTTATTCTTATTGTTATTCTTTGCTCCGTTAATTGGGGTGTCATCGAAATTCTATGATAAATTTCGATTGTAATTAGCATTTTTATTATTATTATTCGCTTTAATAGGGATATCATCATAGCTTTGAGGCTGCTCTTTACCTACTTTAATAGGTATATCATCGAAGTTCTATTATGGATTTTTCTTTCCTCCTTTAATAGGCATATCATCGAAATTCATACCAGCTTTCATTCCTTTTACTGGAATATCATCAAAATTCTATGATTGTTATTTACCTATTCCTTTTTAAGCAATCATCTACCCATTATCATCATTTGAACTCTTGAGATTCCCTCTAGCTTTGATGTTCTCTAATGCACTTGCAGCGGAGTTAGTCCTACCTCCTCCTCCTTCTTTGAGCTGCTGTTATGGCTATTCTTGTGGTTTATTCTCAGGCATTTCCTTTAAGAATGATCGTTTTGTATTACCTTGAGTATCCTTAGAAGGCTAAGAAGAAGGCTCATCTTGAATACTATTATTATTCTTACCGATTAAATCCATATACTCCTTAGCGAATTAGCCTTAATCTCTTCTTTAAAAGCTAGCATAGTCTGGCTGCTACTAATATCTACTATTAGCTGTGTTTGCAGCACTCCCTCCTGCTCCTCCTGCTTGTTTCCCAGTAGGATTATTATTATTATTAGTGTAATCTTAGAATGATTATCTGTTCTTGAAATTCACTGAATCATCTTATTATTACTATTACTATTATTCTCTCTTGGAAAACTATTAACTATGCACTCTATCTGTGTTTGTACTTGCTCCTGTAGGTGTAGTTCTCTCTCTTTCTCCAGGCGGGAATCTTGTTCCAGGAGATTTATCTCTACCTTAGATATACGGCTGTTGATTCGAGTGTTGCTAACTATTTCCATTATTATTAATCCAATTATTATATTAATATTCATATTCCCCTTGATACCTTTGATTGGGTGATTAGCCAGGACGATAATTTGATCCACCAGATGGCGTTTATCTATGATGTTCGTTGAATCCATTTGCACTCTTGTTCAATTATCGATCTGGTAAAGATTAAGGAGGGAGTATCTTCTGATCAGTGATGTTAGCATTGTTGTAGTTAGTGTTATCGTTGTTATGACGAAGATACCCTTTGTCCATGTAATACTATGGATATTATTATTATTATTATGACGATGGTTGTTATTCCCCACGAGATGCTCTATTATTTTGAGAATGTGACAATGGCGGTGCTGGTGAGGATGTTGAAGATCCATTCTGCTGATGATTACTGTTATTCACGCCCATCAAACTGCTTTGCTATTTGAATTAATCATATGACATAGCATTAGAAGGACGCCATCGATCACTTGTATTAGCAGTATCATCCATTCTCGGATAGCATTCTGAGACATATCTCATTTCATTAGGTGGTGTCTTATTAGTATTTCTATCAATAATTCTCCTATCCTATGGATTCTACGATCTAAACCCATCGTTCTAAAAGCTACCACCATTGATGGGTCCTGAAAACTAATCACAACGATAACCAAACTCATCAAAATCACTACTGCTATTCTTATACCTTTGCTATTATTATTTCATTTAATTTCTCGGATCGTAGTTCCCCATTCGATCATGAGCATACCAATCATTATTAATATTAGCTCTACCATTATTACCATCTCTGTCATAGTAATACCCATCTCTATCATGCGGATGACGATAATACCCACCGTCAAGAGGTGGAGGAGGATAGCCCTAATATCCATAGTTATTTCTATCATAGAAGTATCCACCTTTATCATGATAACTATTCTAATAATTTCGTTTCTCATGACCATTTCCATTGTAAAATGGCATTCCTTAAGGGGGTAGTGGTGGTGGTGGTGGGATGTCCTCATAGCCACCACTACTTCTGTCAGGGTAATACTACCCACTTCTGTCGTTGTAGGGAATACTTCGGGTATCATGATATTACTACTACTATCCATTTCTGTCATAGTTATTTGGATGATCATTGTAATACCTTGGATTGCCATTCATAGGTGGATAGAACCTATCTGATTAGTAGCTCGTGTTATCTCGATATTATTATGGATTCCTCTCGTTATTGCTTCTATTTCTCTCATATTATTATTATGATTATCCCCAATTTGTGTTATGTTCATAATCTTAATGAGGATATGATCCTTAGCTACGATTGTTAGACTAATCATATGAATACTTAGCATTCGGGTTGTAAGGCTACTAATACCCATTATTATTGTTCTTAGTATTCTACTTATTGTTATTATCTCTCTCCTCCAATAATTGATTATCTTTAATATCCCTTGGATCCTTTCTATCCTTGGCATCTCTTTGTCCATTTGGAGTATTATTTCCATTACTATCTTATCCCCGTGTCTTCATGGGTAATGATGGTGGTTGTGATTTCTAATTCGCACCACTATTGCTGCTACTAGGTTATCTATCTGTGTTGTGTTCTTCTTCTTTATTATTATTATTATTATTATTATTATTATTATTATTATTATTATTATTATTATTATTATTTACATAGCTATTTCTCTCTTGCCGCCCATCAATCCCATCAGCAGATTCAGATACTTCATTTGAACCACCACGTTACACAGATACTCTCTTAGTCGTAGGATAGTCTTATTATTACGCTTATATATTTTATTTCTTATTAACATTTATTTCCTCTTCTTTTTGAATATCTTTACCTTTCGTAGCATCATTAGAAATACTATTATTATTGCCTTTATTGCCTTCAAGTATTATGCCTTGTCCATTTGGTTATTCATCAAATAAATTAAGTCTCGCAACTTTCGTTGCTGCTTGAGAGTTACTTAATAACTAAGTATTCCCACCTTGCTGCTGATCTACTAACGCGAAGGGCTCAACTGCATTAACTGCATTCTAACTGCTACTACTGATGCTAATACCATTCTTTGATTTATTATTCGGATTCTAGTTATGCATGCTTCTATTAATAGTATTCGAACTCTTATTCCCCGAGTTCTAGAGATTAATAGAACTAATGGAATTCTTCTTATTCAGAGGAGACAGTGCCGAACCAGTTAGGTTTGCATATCGCAATGTCGTGGGTGAAGCTGCTTTTATGTTGGAGACACTACTGCTGGTATTATTGCTATTCGTGGTTTTGTTCGTGATTGATTTGTTGTTATTGGTATTTGAATTACTGGTAGCATTCAACGCTGTGGTGGAGTGCTTGAACATATGGAACGAATCGACATTAGCGAGTCGCTAAGAAGTTGGACGATATGATTCAGTTGTAGTCGCTGTCTCTGTAGAAGATGATCCTATCGTTCCAGCAGAACCAGGTGGGAAATGTTATTAAGGCTAAGACTAGCTAACAGTCTTTATCTACGCCATGGATTTGGCGTTCTTCACTACTGAGGGTATCTTGCCTTTGCTGGTAGCTCGATACATTTAACTAAGGTTCCTTTTTGATGATGGATTATCTTATTATTGTTTTTTTTGAAAAGAAATTTTGTTTCTCTCTGCTTTTCAATTCTAAAATCGATTTCCTGCAATGAGTTTTTTCTAATTTTTTGTTTTAAGTCTGTAAATTCTGCTCGATGAAATTACAATTTATCTTTTTAACTACTGATTGAAAATGCATACAATCATGCAAATCAATTCAAATATCTTTTTCTCTCTTTCTTTCTATCTATCTTTTCGTGACTGTTAGCAGCTCTGAGAGATTCAAAAAAAAAATATTCACATCCCACTTCATAATTTTCCACACTTTTCATGTGGTTTTTTCTTGTTGGAAAAATCAAATCGATTTCCTAATAGCCTTAAAAGTTGGTAACTCATTTGTTAATGTGTTACATGAAAAATCAAAAAAAATCAAATTTGAAAAGCTGCAACAGCAGCAGCCTTAGCATTAGCATCAACAACTTATCCTTAACTCTCTCTCTCTATTTGAACAAAATTATCATATTTTTTCTAATATTTCATATTAAGAACATATTAAGATATCTTCTTTCGTTTTACCCCTTAATCACCTATGAATATCTATCTTTTCCTTCATTCTTCCCAGGGGAGATGTTGCATAATCAATTAAACTATTTCTTATTAAAATTCAAAGATTATTTGGACAATGCTGCTGCGATAAACCGAAGAGCTCCTTTGTTAGTTATTCCTAACCATCTCCTAAGAGGAGTAAAACATCGAAGTAGCTCGATAGATCCTCTGCGAATAATCTGACTTTGAACCGTACACAGCATTCAAACGAATCGATAGGATTGAAAGTGGAGTCATCACGATTGATGCGCTATATGAGTATATGATATCAAATGGTGTTGAAGTAACCTACAGTGATTGTGCGTGCTTAATAAGGAGCGTGGATACCAATGATGATAGACAGCTTAGTTATGAGAATCTTGTGAGTTTGTTAGTCACTCGAGATTAGCTTTCCCTTGCGAGATTAGTAGGATTTCGTAGAACATATGCAGTTACATCCACGCAGCTTCTGAACAATGATGTGGAGTTTGCTATTGCTCGAGTATTCGAGAGGTAGATTGTAGCTTTGAAGAATGTTCAAGCAGTGAAGAATAAGATCATAACTAGACCTGATGTCCGAAACCATAAGGATTTGTTTGCTGCGATTGATGTGTACAGTTCGCAATCGATAAATGAGTAGAATCTCATAGCGTTCTTTAAGAAACATGGTAAAATTTGAAGGAGAAAAAATAAAGGAATTATTTTCAAAAAAGAAAGGAAATAAAGAAAATACGTATTAACTCCTGTAATCCCTCTTTCCTTCTTTTTCTTATTCATTTCGTTTTCTCTTAGGCTATGAAGTGAATCCTCGGGAGTTGACATACGCATTGAGATTCATTGACAAATATCAAGAAAATATCATAACTCTATCCACCTTCCTTGAGTTTATGAGCTGGACTGATCCAAGTAGTTTTCTAGTCAAGAACACAGGCATCCTTAGCAATGCAGGTGTCAAATTATCTGCTTATTAAGACAATCAATAAAACCCTGGGATATTCTACAAGCTGAATAGTGATGAGAACAAATAACCTGTAGTACTTGGAAACATACTGGTAAATCAACGCACAACGTAATCCATTGCGAGGCACATTCAGAGCTAAGGAAAGCACAAAAGAATAACAGAAAATAGCAAGAAAAATACATAAAAAGGATCTGTTTAGGTGCTTCAACTGGAAGATAAAATCTCCGCGGAGTTAGGAGAACTTGCAAGGACGTTGAAGTAGTTCATATCCCTCGAGAAGGAACTGGAAATAGCAAGATAGGAGTTAACTTCTAGAGTCGATTTCGATGCGTTATCAGCGTTTAGAATGATAGACTTCGATGGTAAAGGCACTCTCGCTTTCAATGAGTTCTCTTCGTTCTTGAGGTAGCTTGGCTTAACCCCTCCGAGGCATGAGTTATATTTAGTCATCAAGAGATATGCGAATGAAAGTGATGGATTTGTAGGGTTTCCTAACTTCCTGGATATGGTAACTCCTCTCAGCAATGGGAGGAAGTCAACATATCACTATTCAGAACGATAAGAAGGAGAGGGTGATTTACAGCAAATGTTATTACAACCCTCTCGAGCATTGGGTAAGAAACCCATGGGATTTAGCTAATCGACCTCTGCAGCGTTTGTGCAGTTGTTAGTGAAATTACTGGAGAATGAAACTGCAGCTGAAGCTCTAAGGTAGAGACTGTTTCTAAGGAAGCACTTCGATCTAAAGAGGCTCTTCTTTATGATTCTCAATAGTTCTGATGTGAATGCTATTACCTCTATGACTGGGAAGCGAGGTGTAGTCGATGTAGATAGTTTGATTAAATTATTAGAGAATCAAGGGATATCGATTCCCCACAATGATTACTTGTATCTGCTAGCTAGGCTCGATAAGAACAAAGACGGGTATGTATCGCTAGCGGAGTTTCTCTCGGAGCTCTCTCCAAAGTCTCCGAAATAATTTTGCTGAGTACAAATACAGTTTTGATAAATATTGTTCCGCTAAAATAGTTTTGTTAAATGCTTAAAATCTTGATTGAAATTTACCAGATTATTACTAATAAATTAAAATTTTTGAATAATAAAGTCAATAATTGAAAACCAAGACAGTATGCTTATTTAAAGGTAAGTAATAACCCAAGGGAGTTATGAAATAAACTTTTTAAATAATTTTGATAGAGAAATTACTCTTAAGTAAGCTAGTTGAGTTGCGTGAATTTAAAAGCAATAAGTGACTTGGCCTTCTGAAATCTAGAATAACTAAATTCTTTCCTTTATCTTATGAAAAACGGCCTGTTTTGTTTATTTGTATTATTGGCTTGATAATTGAAAAAAAAATATTGCATTATTTATCAATTTAATTAATAATAATTACTACAGAAAAGGAGAAGTTAGATTTCATAGTAAAAGCGCTACAATATCTGCATACTTAGCAATGGTAGATGTATTCTTCAATCAGTTCGCTAATCTGAAAGTTGATCCAGCATTAGCTTAAGCTGTCCAACATCCTGGTTGAGAAAAAACAGACAACACTGCCTGTTATGATCTTACCTTTTTTCTTTCTAGATAGTTATATTAAGAGTGTAACAAACGGAGAGAAAGAGAGGAACATCTTTAACAACGTTTCCTATGATGACGAAGAAAAGGACAAGATCAGACAGGTTGAGAACCTCGCTCAAAGAAACAATGTCCAACATAATCTGTAAACTACCCAGTCTAATGCCTGGATATTCATAAAGCAACCAACTTATTTAAAAAATCAGTAAGGCTGCTCAAAAAGATTATTTTGCATTCTGCAGGTTCAGTCACACAGGGCAGATTCTAAAGTTCATCTACGGAAACAACATGGACCCAGCTCAGGCCTATTAAAACATGATAGAACATCTTTAATGGGTCAGCAACCCAAAGACTTTCAGTCTCGACCCCCTCCCTCTCTCGCATCTTGTAAAATGCTGATTTCAATGTTTGATTTCAATTAGCTTTTGAGATTTAATTATTAACTTGGGTTCAATAAAATAATAAAAGGAAGCAGGATACATTTACATAGCAGGGACGGATAAGCAAATGAGGCCAACGATAGTGTTTGATGTGGGCAAGATAGACTTAGAAAAAACCACTGAAGAATCGATTGTTGCAGCTTACAGCAGAATCTTCAAAATTGTGGAGGAATACTATTTCTATCCTTCAAAGATCGAAAGCTGGAATGTTATCATCGAAACATGCGACATTGGAGCGCTTAACTTGCCAATCAAGGTATTTACTAATTGCGATTCTGATTTCATTTTGAAAGATACATTCTTTTTTTGCAGATCTTGGGGAAGATAATAACGACGATGCAGTCCAATTTTCCATCTAGCCTGAACAGTATTTTCCTATTGAGTCCTTCAATGAGTCTCAACTTAAGCTGGAAGGTAATTGCTGCCTTTATTTCCAAGAAGTCAAACAAGAAGATTGCATTCCTCAAGAAGAATGAGATTTCTAAGATTCTTGACTATTACATCCCTGAACAACTTGAATAGCGTTTCGGTGGAACTGCCCCAAATGTTACTAAGTTCTATCCACCATAAAAATTCTAGCCAAATCAAGAGTACTAGAGGAAAGCTGCTGCAATCCCAGGATAGATGTTAAGCGACTCAATTGAAGGTAGTCCAATGAGATATAAGGAGGATAACATTGTAGCTTATTAGTAATAAAGACAATACTCTACTTTACAACCCTCTCCATACACAGCTTAACCTTAAGCTCTGTAACAGTCATACTATCGTTAATCATATGCACCTGTTCAATCGTAGCAGGAGCAGCCAAGCACTAATTACTAACGAGAAAGGAGATCAAGCATAATCAGTAGCAACACTGAAAACAGCAGGGCAAGGACTCCGAAAAGGCCAATATTCCAAGACACTAATAAGCAATAGTATTCACCTCACATAAGGCCTTCAACTCCAAACCTCTATTCGACTTAACAGCAGCAACAACCATTTTCACATTAGTTTTAGCTTCCAGAACAGTAGCAGAGAATGTCTAATTCGGCATACACTGCTCCTTTGAAGTTCAACAAATAGAGCCCTAGTCAAGAAACTGAAGTTAGAGTGAAACTCCCTGATTTCAGAGCAAGCGGCTATGCAACTCCGAATCAAGATCTCAAAACTGATACTTACAGCATCCCAGCTTATTATGATTATAAAAACTCAAACAATTTCGATAGGTCATACTAACAACCTTCATACATCAGAGATACATAACAGACAGTGTTTCCTCAAGATAGAAACAGTGCTTAGCCTATTGATTATAAACTCACAAAAGAGGGCTCAGTGATTTATAAACTGAATGAGTCAAACTTAGGAAAGCCTCCTCTTCCAAAGGCCGTGCTGCCACCAGCACACACCATTGTTCGTAACCCAAGTAATATTAAGAAATAACTCAATACATTTCAATGTTACATGTTGTCATCTTTAATGTTCTCAAAAGAGGAGATGCTAATTATCTCATTCTAAGTAGAAGAATTAATATTGAGAATTTATTTTTATCAGATGAGGAGAATTAAAACCACGCTGTTATGGGTCCTAAAGACAACGAAGAAGTTGTGAAAAGAAACAAGAAAGACCCAAGGATATCATCTGGAGGAGATGTCTACGCAGCATACAGATCTATTCTTCCTACTGAAGACGAAGCTATCATAGACACTAAGGACCTTCAGAAACTTAAGTACAACGCCTGCAATATTTTCTGAAGATAATATTAATTTGGTATCATGCTTATTTTTTAATATGGCTATTTCCTAGAGGATCAGTTCTACCAGTTATGTTAATGTTTCCGAGTAGTAATTAAATGTGTGTTTGTGGTATGATGCAGAAGGAAGAAAGAATTATGAGGACAAATACAATTAATTAAATTTCTTTATTATCATAAAAATAAGAAAGGACTTATTTACATTCAAAATGTTAACCTGGGATAGTGTCACAAATCGAATGTCTATCTTCGAACTAAAAATTAGTTCTCTTGATCTATAGTTTTCTTTTAAAATAGTTGTCTTTATACTTTAATTCGAACGACTCAAAAGGATATTCTTCAACTATTTTCTCTCTATTTAGTTTGAAAAAGTTGTCTGGATGATTCCTTCAAGGATAAACTCTTCTTCTCATTAGTAGCAGTTATCTTCTCAAGATGGAGATTACCTTAATCTCTCTGATGCAATGCCCAGTCTTTCGCGCTTAACAGGAAGCGAAGTAGTTGCGTTGAATTTCAGCAATGGCCGTTCATTTACATCATCTTTAGGATTTCCTAGTTCTCTTTCTCCTAGTGCAAACTAAGTGAACAGTGTGAATCAAGGAACCAGCATGAATCAAGGGACTAGTGTCAATAGAATGACTAGCAACTATGACTTAGTGATGAGAGAAGGAGAGAAGCTGAGGGAAAATATTTTTATGAGACAAGACTCTTTCTTTGTTAGGCCAATCAGTCACTATGATAATTCGCAAGTTGCTGATGGATAATCTGAGTTCTCCCAAAAAAAAATCTTCTAAAACCGCAGTAAGTTAAAAATACTATTCGATAACGAAGGAGAGAGTATTTAAATTAAAAGAAGACTAAAGTAAAAAAATAATATCGTGATGGAGTTTGGTACAATGCATTTGAATTACTGAAAGATTATTCTGAGAGGCTGGTTGAGTAAGTGAAATCAATAAAGAGAGCAGAAAATAAATAAAGAAATAGCTCTTTCAATTTAATGATGGTATGATTCTTTGTAAAAGATACAGGAAAGGATACAGTTCTTGCTTATGATTTTAGTAGAAGCAAAATAGAGAATAGGTTTGGAAAAATTTCTTGCACCCAATAACTTTAAATTTTATTACAACAACACAGTGTTTTATTTCAAACAATTGGAAATCTGCAAGATAACTGTAAATTTTTATCATACACAGCTTAGTTTTGCGGCATTGTAGATGGTGATGAGTCGAAGGCATCTCCTGGAATGCCTTTCATTGGAGAGTTGTAAGGTTTTGCATAAAAATCTTAGTTTAACCCTGGCAGCAATAAGCACCATTTTACAGCTACAGGACATGACTATTACTCAAGCACAACCTAAGATGGGAATGGTTTGAAAAGCAGCACACAGGGTGGAAATTAGTCCAGCAGCACAGGCGGACCTCCATATGCAGGACTGCTCAGGGGAAATATTAATTTTGCTAGCAATACAAACTCTAATACCTTCAACAACATGAATGCCAGCCAATCGATTTCAGGTTAAATTGGAAGCTTATTAGACTCCAGCAATGAAATACAATTAAACAAACAAGACTTGATTTGGATTAATAACAACCTTAAAAACCCAAGCAGCAAGTTCAAAAACGGATAGATTCCTCTTTCACGAAGAGTTGATTCAATTTCCCATGACGATAATGCCAATACTAGGAATAATAGTTGCTCAAACCCTAATAACAATAATTTAAATAACCTCTGTAACATCAACAAAAATTCTAACGTCAACAACATGATTGATAAAATAAACGAAGAAAATTCTGATTTTATCGAGAAAAAAAACAAAAGGCTCTCTAATCTCTCAATTTTAAGCATCCAAGCCAATAAAATCTCCTTTAAGCTCTTCAAGAAGGCAAATTTGATCAAGAAGTTCGTGCAATCGCTTTTGAAGATCCTTCCTTCTAGACTCTTGGATAAATTAGAGTACAAACATTTCCAAATCATCGGGGATGTCATATTTCAAGCCAGCCATTCGAAGCCTCCGTCAAATGAAGCCGATGATGAGTATCTAGGAAAATAGTAAAAGTCGATTGCTTCCTCTCATTTCTCATACTGGCCAAGCATCCATTATAAACTCACTCGAGCTTTCACTAAAATTACATATTAATTATCAGATACTCTTCCTATTTTTTCACCAAATGGCATTTTTCTAGTAGCTTGGAACACATTTCTGTTAGTGTTTCTGTTGGCTATCCTGATCATCAACCCTTTGTTAGCAACGTTCGACTCATCAACGTCGAATAACTTCCTTTTAATCATTACAGAACAATCTTCGATTGCTGTATTTGGGATCTAAATCCTGCTAAATTTTAATACAGGATTCTACGATGAGGGTGAAATAATTAACTCTAGATACATTATCTTTCGTAAGTACTTTCGACTGTATTTTTGGGTTGACTTTCTTTCAATTGTCGCAATAGTATTCTCAACATCCTATGACATCTAGTACCTTAAACTAGTAGCATTGATAAGAATTCCTTAGATATTTCGAATCCTAGACTGCACTGAAGAGCATTTTCAGTTACAACAAAAGTTCTTTTCTGCCTATGAATTAACGAAGCTTTTTGCTATGGTGTTTTTTGTTGCTCATTACTGTTCTTGCGCTTTCTACGAAATCAGTAGGTTCGATTACGAAAATAACGCAAATTAACTTTCTTGGATAAAGAAATATAGCGTAGCCACGGAAGGATGGGGATTAATATACCTGGATGCCTTATATTTTTCATTTATTACTATGGTCACAGTTGGTTTTGGGGATATTGTACCAATTTCAGTTAATGAAAAGATCTATGTGATATTCTTTACTTTGGTTTCTTGCGGTATTTTCGGATACGCAGTGAATACCATTGGAGCTATTTTCTAAGAGTTATCTCAGAAGTAAGCCAGCTACAAATTGAAAAAGTATGAAATCACGTAGTACATGCAAGGCCGTGGGATAGAGCGAGCACCTTAAATCAAGGTCTTGAAATATCTCGAGTACATGAATACTCAAGAAGAAGAGAGGAACTTCTTGTTAAAAGGCGAAAAAATATTGCAAACTGTTTCAAAGAACCTAAGAGAAGAAGTTATGCTCAATTTCTTTGGATAAATTTTACAAAACTCAGTGATATTTAAGAATAACTTCTCATAAAGGCTGATTGAATAACTAGCTCTGAGAATGAAAGAAGTCACTCTTGGACCTGGAGACACAATATTCTCTCAAGGAGACATTGATAACAGATTATTTTATGTGTTCAAAGGCTAAGTTGATTACTGCCTTGATTTTGATCATAAAGTCATCAAATTCGGAAGCTACAAGGTAAAGATAGATTTCCTGATTGATAAAAGAAGGGTAACAAATGGATTTTATTTGAGAAGATTGGTGATTTATTTGGGTAAAGTGGATTCTTTGCAGATATCCCGAGGGTGTTCACAGCCAAAAGTAAAGGCACCACTCACATTGTAATCTGTAAACAAGAAGACATGTAATAACTTATCAAAGAAAACCCGCTTGATTTAGTAAGAAGACAATCTTTTAATATAAAATGCTCATTAAAGAATCATAATTAATATTTTAAACAAAGGAAGCATTTTGTTTGATTCGCGATGAGATGCTATTCAAGAAGAACTACATAGGTCATCGTTGTTAGTCTTGTGGATCAACTGAACATATCGAGATTCTATGTGATTTAGTAACTCTGCGTGTCAATAAGCCGCTGCTAATTAGAAAAAATAACTTCTCTGTTGACCAACAAAGATCTATGGTTGAAAGACGCCAAAAGATTAAATTTAGGGCTAGAAAAGATAAAAAATTGGTTGCTATTCATCTCAAGCAATTTAGGGCTGCTTGTATTTTAGAAGCCCTAGAAAATTGAGATGATTTAGGAATACTTTAAGATCCAAAGGTCACTGATTAAGATTTCTTTCTAGGCCTTCCTAAAGTTAAGTACGAAGCATACTCTGGTTAGATGTGCTAAGACTCAGAGAATTCTATTTATAGTGATGAGCACATACATATTTTTCAAAGGACGAAATGAAAATATCTCAAGATTAAGAGTCTCCAGATAGTCTGATAGCCTCAGCTAATTTGCCTGAAATATCTCTCATTCAAAAGAGTTCATAGCATCAGCATATTCGGGCAGTTGGTTTGAAATCGAGACACTAAAGCACTAAAGTCAATTCTGTTCAAATCGAAGAAATCAAAGATTGGAACTAAATGTTTAGGTCCAAGACAAAAAAGGAGACCTTAGTGGGTTCACCTTCAAGCAGAACCAAAAGATTCATACCCGAGCCCGTGTAATGAAGAAAATGAGTATTCGTCAGAAATAATTGCTTATTCTCAACACAATTATTCATTTTTTTTATCAAATTAACAGTCAATCCTAATCCATCGAATCATTAGAGCCAGCCATTAGAACTGAGAGAACCGAGAATAGGCACAACACAGGTGAAAAGTCTCATCTTACAGGTCTTTAACGAGGTGATAGTTTGAATAGTATTAAAAGCTTTCATAACAGAAGTGCAAGTAGAAACATGAGTCGTTTTGGCGCTGCAGCTGTGGCAGTCGCTATTCCTTAGTTAAATAGCAGCTACCAAAAAATAGAACCATTGCACCCTCCTTCAGGTGATAAAACTGTGCCAATTTCAAAAGGAGATAGCTAAGTTAAAGTGAATGAAAAAGGCTCAGAATAATTCAAAGATGTTTTTTAGAATGGATAAGACTAGTAGTACTTATTAAACTAAGACTATGATTATGAATTTGATGCTGTAAAAGAATATACAATCTATTATCCAAATAATAATTTATCTTAAATACTCAGACAAATCAAAAAGAACTGGTTTGATAAATTTTAGAAGAAACGGATCAAAAGTAAATCAACCTACAAGTCCAAGGTACATAAATCTGGAAAATCATAGAAAACTTTCAAAGAGTTGAATACAAAACCAAAGAAATATTTAGAAAGTCCAAAATAAGAGCATCTTTGATTATAATGACAAATACAAAAAAACTTGTATTTTCAAATGGAATTATGACCAATCGAACCTGTATTATTAAACATAGTTTTATGAATGATAAAAAAACATTATTTTGAATTGTTTATTTATTTTTATTAAGCTTTTGGATTTTTCAACTCATTTTTTAAATAAAATAATTAACTAAATTTTTTATTCTTTAATTTGATACATTCATTCAAAATTTTATTTAATTTTTTTGGTACTTTGGTGGCATTTTGTTAACAAACAAATAAATATCCTCAAATTCACACAGAGGGAAGAACATCAACTCCCTTGAAAATCTGCTTAAGGAGGAGCTAGTTTCCCTTTCCACTGAAAGGTACAAGGACTTCAGCATCCTCCAGAGCCAAAAATTGTCCATTCTTTCCTGCATATTTTCTATTGAAATATTAAAAAATATTATTAATATATTAATGATTGATTTCCAATAAATTATCACCTGAGTTTTGAATAGTTTATGGTGGCAGTGCTATCGTTTCCAGAGTTTTAGGCAAGGAAAGCCCTAACATTTGGTTTGGTGACAAGGTTCAAATCAATGGAGGCATTGTGATCACCTCTGTGGAGTTTAACTCTTGAAACCAAAATATCATTTTTGGTGACGAGCTGGCCATTGTAAGAAATGACTGCATCAACATGCTTTCCGTCTTTTTGTAAGAACAACTAAGTTAAAGTTGGGACTCTATTTAGCACTTGATTTCTCTTGAACAGGATGAACGCAGCAAGTCCAACAACTGGAGTCAAAACAAGAGTCTTGTATTTGGCATCTCCACTGTAAAGGAAATAAGCAACACCTACACCTGAGAGAAGTGCCAACAGGTAAAGAGGAACTTCTATGCGCTATTTCGAAAAATCATTATTAAATTAAATAAAATAAAAATTTTGTTTTAAAAGCTTGTAATTTGAATTGTAAGAATAAGTATTTTACACTTTATGCTTCTCCTTGGAATATTTTCTTGCGCGAACCATCCCAAGGGAGGTTAACAATGTTCTATTAGATAGCCAAGTTAGCCTCTTTGATGAAGACAGATTCAGCATCAAAGGTTTTAGTTGTATTCACAGATTCCACAAAAGGAACAGAAGTACTATTATTTTAGAAAAAATAGCATATTAAATTATTAAAGATATTTAATTTAGAATTAATTTAAGGAAAACAATCTTTAAGTCAGGTATTAAAATGTGAATTTTTCATGTAAAATATTGCTAGTTACGCTTTTGCAACAATAGTTGGCACAGAGGGCTGAATTGTAGCAACAGATTTTGCGGATGCATCACCAGCAGGAGCTTCAGAGGTATTGACTCCTTTGACTTGGAGAGTTGTAAGGATACGAGCATAGGTTGCCTAAGGATTTTAAGTAAAATTGCTGATGATCTAGTCAAGAGCACTCTTTATTTGAAGGACAACTTCAGGGTTTTTCTCATTTTCCTTGAGTAGTTTATTGATGTATTAGTCTGCTCTAAGCTAGAAATCAACAGCATACTATGTGCCAGACTGCAAATTGTTAGGCTTAATCGAAGAGCTCACAAAGACAGTTCTCAAAGCTTCATATGCTTCCTTGTAGCCAGCCACTTGTCCCAACTGAGCACCCAATTGAGGATACTTTCCTTGAACTGCGGCCTAAACAACTTTTCAAAAACATTCAATATCAACATTAAATACTTATTATCTGCCTAGACAATAACAAATTAAGAAATATTTTTGAATAAAGTCCTTGTTTCTGAGGAAAGCAAAATGACTGACCACTATTTTTAAGCTTCCTTCTTAAAGTTATTATTTCCTTGTTATTTAGTGTTGTATGTGTAATTAGTTTACCTTAGAGGTTTCCACGGGTTCCAACGGAAGATTCTCTGTATCTTCTGAGGGCTGCTTCCTTCTCGGCGTAGAATGAGTCAGCAGATATGTTCTGCTTAAGAAGGTCAATGTTCAAAGTAAGAATCTTGCTGATATCAACGAGTTCCTAAGCAGCTAAAAGATAAAACAAAGAATAAGATGAAACAAAGCATAAATACTATGGTAATTATAAATTTGTTACATATTTTGTTTTTGGCTGCAAGCTCTTGGAACTGCTTGTCGTGTTCCTTATTGAGAGAGGCACGGAGACAAGCAAATGCTGAAATGTCTTGCCAGCGAGAGGTTTAAGCGCATCTCAAGCCGCTTTGAGTGATTCTTCTAAACATCATGATAGATAATAATATATCTCTGGTTGTTTGTTCTTTGCTTTTATTATTTTAGATTCTTTTCGATTCTCTCTCTTGTCCTCCCAGTTTATTTTTTATTTCTCAAACAAACAAAATTACATTGAATAATCTCTCTTATTTAAAGTCAGAAGTATTACTCGACTCTCTTAGACTAAATATTAACTTAATGTAATGAAAAATCCCCAGCAGTTTGAATAATTAGTATTTTCTTCACATCTAAAAATGAGAATTCACACATTTTAAGATTATTAGTTCATCATAAACTAACACAAACCTTGAATCCTTTTGACAGATATTCAAGAAAATTTATAGATCCTAAAAGCATAATCATTAGATCAATTTCAAGGAAACTCAGATGAATTGTTTCGCTAATAAAACAAGCAAGCATATAAATTTCTGGGGAACTTCTCTCTCAGCATATATAGAAGGAAGAGGAATACTTAAAGGAGGAAAAGGCATCTGTTTTCAATTAAATAATTGAATTTTTAAGATGAGGAGTTCTAGTAATAATCCTTTTCTTAAAATAATTAGTTTTCTTCCAAATTGACCTTGTTTTCTGCAAATAAATGAATGACATAAGAAAGATACCAAACGTAAGATTTTATGTTTCAGGAAATAAAGACTATTGAATATCAAATGAACTTGTTTTCTCCTCTCTTTTCTTGATTTTCAATGGAATCTTGCTTGCTCTCTGATTGAAGTAAAACTACTAGACAACAAGCAATAATTATCAGTCATCTACCAGAACATTGATTGCTAACAATAAGGATTAATCTCCCAACTGAATCTTCAAATATATCTTCAAAAATTTATCCCTTCATTTCCTCAGAGAGATTCATTTTCCATACAGTATAATATTATCTTTTAAGAGAGAGAGAGAGAGAGAGAACAAAATTTATTATTTTTAAATCAAATTTTTCTTCAATTTTTCATAGGGATAACTTTTT
>Ga0302271_10001208_pt1 | contig 25210 bp, 13 predicted proteins | sample III_Bog_N1_1_FD_198767 | JGI IMG/M metagenome (GOLD analysis project Ga0302271, IMG submission 198767) | Peat permafrost microbial communities from Stordalen Mire near Abisko, Sweden - III_Bog_N1_1 | ecosystem: Environmental > Terrestrial > Soil > Wetlands > Peat | place: Sweden: Abisko... | reverse complement strand
TCATCCTAGACTCCGCTTACTATACTCCTAACTCCTCATCCTAGACTCCGCTTACTATACTCCTAACTCCTCATCCTAGACTCCGCTTACTATACTCCTAACTCCTCATCCTAGACTCCGCTTACTACACTCCTTTTTTTTTTTAAAAAAAAAAATTAAACATCGCATTAACATATTGCAAATAAATAAAATTTTAAAAAATAATTGAAAATTAGCAGTTTTGCACATTTTTTTAAATTAATAAATAAATAAAATTAAAGTAACGTGACAAAAAAAGATAAAAAAAATCCTATAAACAACAAAAATTTAAATCCAAAACCATAACAAATTAAAACTTCTAAAAAATTATAAATAAATAAATATAATACAAACTTGTGCGCTCACGAACTTAAACAAATATATCTATTAAAAAAAAAATTTAAACGCTTATTCGTAACGTTGTTTAAAAATAATAGTAAACTGAAAATTATAAAAATTGAATATAAATGATAAATCGCTATAGTTTTTAAACTTATAAAAAAAACACAAAATTTAAAAATTTTAAAAAGAAAATCAGATTCAATATTTCAAAAAAAAATAATACCGTATCCTAAAAATAATCCTATAAAATTAATTCAACAAAAATCAAAAAAATTAAAAAGATAATTTTCAAATAAGAATTTGCTGCAAAATAAAAAACAAAATAAAAGTAAAAAATTTTGAAAACGCCGGTCAGATAAAATTTTTATTAATTTACGAAAATAAAGTTTGCCGTTACATATTATAAAAAAAAAATTTCGCATTGGTTAAGTAGGGAATCGAACCCTCGATAAATCAGCATGAATGATTCGTTATACCATTTAACTATATAACCTATTTATTGAAATTATTGAAAGTGATGAGACTCGAACTCATAACCCACGGATTAAAAGTCCGCTGCTCTAACCAATTGAGCCACACTCTCGTGCTTCAAAACAAAAATTTTTAAAAAGTTAATTTTTTAACGGGTTTACAAAATTAAAAAAAAGGTTTATCAAATTTTTTATTAGTTAATTGATGTTCATAATAAGTTAAATACGGGTGATTTATATTTATTTTTTTAAGCGCAGCCCAATGATTTTCTCAATGAGTTATTCTGACCTTTTGAATTTCTTTTCTAGGGTTATCGTCAGATTCGATCATTTTCGCAATACCGTGAAGAGATTTTTTATAAGAATTGAATGTATCAATAGTTAACATAACTTTGTTTTTTCTTCGATTAAAACACAAAAGCTCTCATTCCGTTGAATCAACGTAATGATCGTATTTAGTAAGATTGCTGTCGTTAAACACTGTTTCGATATATGTAAATTTTTTTTCTTCATCGTTTTCTTTTTTACCAGAGCATTCAGAAGATTTTTTAGGAGACGCAACTTCTTTCAAAGCGAAAGAAATAAATTTAAATAAACTAGTTAAAATAAATTTAAATAAAGCAAATATTTTAAAAGGTCAAATATAAAAACATTTGATTAAATGTTTTGTTTTAGAAAGAGGTGCTGTTCAGATACGATAAAAGCAAAGTAAAAATTCTGATATAAATAAATACGACGAGTTAAAATTTTCCGTAAACACAAATATTGATATAACAGTATAAGTTAATCCATAAAGTACGATACAAGAATACAAATACATTCGTATTCCAAAAAAAAATAAAAGTTCTGTTAGATTTAAAAAATTCAATAAATTCTTTAAATAACTTGTATAAATTAGGATAAAAAAAAAATTTATGAGTAAGTTTTTGAATAGTTAAATCAAGCAATCATTGCTTATCTACAAAATAAGATTTAAAAATTAAACTAAATTTTTCAATTAAATGTAAAACAGATTGATCGAAAAGGTTCAAGTACTTTAAAAAAGTAGCGCTTGTTTTTTTAAAAATGATTAAAAAATGCTTTAGTAGAAATTTCAAAATTAAAAAAATTAAACAATTATTTCAGGTTTAAAAATTAATTAAATAAATTGAAAATATTTCTCGCAAGAAAAAGAATGTTTATAAAAAAAAAAAAACTATTTCAGTTGTTGTTTTTTTATTATTTATTTTAAATATTTAATAAATTAAAAAAATTACGGTTGTTGCGACTGGTGTTTTATTATTATTTTTAATAATCTATAAAAAATAAAAATATTAACGATAACGTAAAAAAGACAATAAAACAAAAAAAGCTAAAATTGCGTTTATTAAATTAAAATCATTATCAAACATCATATATATAAAAAATCAAATACCAAAAAAAAAGTAAAACGTAAATAGTATAAACAATCAATTTTTTTTTATCTTATTAAGCAAAAGTACACATGTTTATTATTACTTTAAATAAAAATATACGAATAATTATCATTTTAAAAGATTAATTTTAATTTCGACGTTTATTTTATAAATTGATACAAAACACTATCATTTTTATTAATAACTTCAAATTTATTTTTTGATTTTGCAATTGTAAAATTATTTTAAACATAACGACAAAAATAAAAATTAATGAATAATTTTTGACTCAAATTATAAACAATAATTATTTAAATTGTGTTTATAAATTAAAGCAAATTGTTTATTTTTAATTAGTAATGTTTCGTAGCGTTATTAATTAAAATATGTTTTTTTATAGTTCATTTTATAAAAAATTGAAGAATATTTGTGTTATTTTATTTTATTTAATAATTTACAGCAAATGTTTTAATTTAAAACAATACTTGTTTTAAGCAAGCCAGAAAGAATTGAACTTTCTAAAAATCGATTATGAATCGTTCCCCCCACCAGGGTTGGCTTGAAAATTATATTTGGATTTTTTTTGAATATAAGAATTAACTTTTATATTTTTTTAAACTTCAAAATTTTCGTTTTGACAATATAAAAAATATTTTATTTATTTTCTTTAAACAAGTTTTAAGAAAAAAAAAAAAGTGAGCTTCCCGCTTAATATTTATTTCAGCAGTTATCTTTTTTTAATGTAGCGTAGCGACGTGCGTAATTAAAACAATCGCTAAACCATAGATTAACCTATCTCGGTCCTCTCGTACTAGAGCAAGGTCTTTTTTTTTTTCTTTTTTAACAGCAGATAGGGACCGAACTGTCTCACGACGTTCTAAACCCAGCTCACGTACCATTTTAACGGTAGAACAGACCGACCCTTGGAAGATTATTCACAACCAGGATATGATGAGCCGACATCGAGGTGCCAATCGACTCCGTCGATGGGAACTCTTAGGAGTCATCAGCCTGTTATCCCTAGCGTACCTTTTATTCGTTAATCGATACCTTTTTCGATAAAATATATCGGGTCACTATGACTGGCAAAAATACCCTTTTAAAATTTGTATATTTTAAAATCAAGTTTAGTTTAATTCATTATAATAATCACGTAAAAATATTACGTTTAGCTAAACTATTGTACACCCCCGTTACTTTTTAGGAGGCCACCGCCCCAGTGAAACTAGCATTCTTACAAGATAAAAAATGAAGTTTATTTTATTTTTAGCTACAACAGCTAAAGATTATGGTTACAGACCGCTCTACCATAAAACTTTAGCAAATTGTAGCAATATAAGATTCTAGTAAAGGTGCATAGGGTCTCTCCGTCCCGCTGTTCTATTTAGGCATTTTCACCTAAAATTCAATTTCACCGAATTATAATTGGAGACAGTGAGGCAGTCGTTACGCCATTCATGCAGGACGGAACTTACCCGCCAAGGAATTTCGCTACCTTCGGACCGTCAGGGTTACAGCCGCCGTTTACTGGGATTTAAACTGATAAGCTATACCTATAGTTTTTTATCTTACAGCACTGGGCAGGCGTCAGACTCTATACATAATTATTAAATTTCGCAGAGTCCTGTGTTTTTAGTAAACAGTCGCTACCTCCTCTTTTATGACACTGCGAAGCAGTCTTCCTTTTCCCGAAGTTACGGAATAAATTTGCCGAGTTCCTTCAATTATATTCTTTCGTTACCTCAGTATATTCTACCCATTCACTTGTGTCAGTTTTTATACGTTTATACATGCATTACTCGATGCATGTAAAATTAATTTATTTCTAGGTTAAAAAACTAATTAATCATAAATAGCTTTTATAGTATATAATTAATTAATTTTTTAACGTCATAATAATTCAGCTCTTTAAACACACGACTTTCGTCTTTTTCTAAGAGAACGGTTTAGTATTTGACATCCAGGCTTACCCTTTGAATGAAACTTTAGAATTTACGGTAATAATTAATTTAACATTATTTTCGTTACTAATGCTAGCATAATTGATATTGCTTTTTCAAAAAAATTTTACAATTTTTCGTCAATAAAAAACAAAACACTCTGCTACCAAGAGTTCTTAGACTCTTTTGAATTTTCGGTTACTAATTTGATTGCCTCTACATTATCGAAAACCAATTGAAAAAACATTTTTATTCTTAATGTTGTACATTACTAATGAGCTTTTACGCTTTCTTTAAGGAGTGGCTGCTTCCGAGCCTATCTTTTAGCGTGTATTTCAATTCGTCTTCTTTTAAATTAATTAGTATTAAGCACCTTAAATTTCAATCTGGGCTGTTTCCCTCTTGACTCACCACCTTTGCGCGGACAAGTCTGAATAAGTGTATATTAAATTTTATATTCATAGCTTCTAAAAACGTTGCGTCTTGGGATGCGTTGTTTTAAGATCACTTTACCTTAAAAAAAAAATCACACTTTCATTACTTAAATAATTTTCGCAGAGAACCAGCTATCACTAATCTTGATTAGCCTTTCACCCCTAATTACAAATCATCTCAGAATTTTGCAACATTCACGAGTTCAGTCCTATGTTATTTCGACTTGTTCATAATTAGATCGATTAGCTTCGGGTCTAATAAACATAACTTTAAACGTTTTCACTGCGCCTATTAAATTATTAAGCTTGCTATGTTTATTAACTCGCTAGCCCATTATGCAAAAGGTACGTTATAGCTTAAGCGTTAACAGATTAAACATTAAGTTTCAGGAATTTTTCAGTTTTTTATTATTATATCTTTTCACCTTTCATTCACACTACTCTTCGCTATCAACATTGAACAAATTTGCCTTAGAGATCGAATTCTCTTTATTCCGCCACAGAATTTCATTTTGTAGCATACTTTTAAACACTAATTACAATACGCATGTAATAAATATAAATTAAAATTTAAAAATTTTAAAAAATTTTGATACAGAAAAACAATAATAAATAAATCATTTAAAACTCAAAACGTTTCAATTATTTGATCGAAACGAAAATAATTTTATAAATAAACGAGAAGAAAAAAATAAAAAAACTAAATACATAAATAAAAAGTAAAAATCACCAGAATCTAAAAGTTCAAAACCAAATTTTTCGCAAATTAAAAAACCTAAAAACCCTGCTAAAAGTGCAGCAGCTGCTCCAGACACAGTATCATATTGAGGAACTCTAGAATATTTTAATTTGGTGTAAATTTTTTCTTTTCTTAAAAAATTTAAATCAAATAAACTTTTAAAAAAAGAACCTTGTTCATTTAAACCAAAACCAAAAAATGAAGGTTTTAAAACACTGCTTAAAATAGCATTTATTTTGTATTTTTTTGCATATTTAGACTTATTAAAAATTGTTTTTATTGCTAAATTTAAATTTTTTTTTTTATTAGCTTGCTTAGATTTCAAATTGCTTTTAAACTTATTTAACGATGATTTTTTAAATAATGTTTTATTTTTATTTATTTTTTTTAAAACTGTAGAAGAGTGTTGTTTTTTTAACGTGAGAATTTTAAAGTTAGCTGCAAAAAAAAAAGAATAAAAATTATTTTTTAATAATAAATGTTGAGAAAGCGAAAGGTTTTTAAATTTGTAAATTAAATTTATAGAATTTTCAAAATTATGAATTCAATGTTTAACAGAATATGCTGAACGACTAATAGAGTAGTCTAGTATAAGATTTTGTGGAAATTTCAAAATTAAAAAAATTAAACAATTGTGTTAAATTTAAAGATTAATCAAGTAAATTGAAAATATTTTTCGTAAGAAAAAAAGAAGGGTTTTTTACAAATGAGTTCATAAAACAAGCGTTGTAAAAAAAAAACTTATTCATAATAAAAATAGAATAAAAAGAAAAGTTTCAAAAGAAAAAAATTCATTTTTTTTTATTAAAATTATTAAATATTAAATAATTATTGTTATTGTTATTATTGATTTTACGTTTAAAAAAAAACGATTGATTAATAAAAAAAAAATTAGATAAATTTTTTTTTTTTGCATTAATATTAAAAAATTTAATCTTAAATATAATGTTTTTTATAAAGCTTTTAAAAAAAAAAAATTTTAAATTAATTTTTCAAAAATATAAAATAAAGTTAAAAAATTTAAAATTTATCGAAAAACTAATATTTTTAGTTAAAATTAAAATCGAAGACATGTAAGGTACTTTAATTAAAATTGATTGGATCAAGTGGATTTATCAAAAGAGACAAATTTAGAAAAATTAATATTTTGACGATCACTCATAGATAAAGAATTACCGGTAGCGTTTAAAAAAATAAAATGCGTACATCATAAAAAAAAAAGATCTCTTTTCATAAAATAAACAATAATAGGCATTCAATGATGATATCGACCGCAAACTTCCATGCATTGACCTCAAAAAATACCAGATACTAAAAAAATCATTACCCTGTGTGAAGAATAACCAGGTACACAATCTATTTTTATTCCTGCAGAAGGAATAGCTCAAGAGTGTATAACATCTTTTGAAGAAGCTAAGATTTGGATTCTCATTTCAGTAGGCATTGCAATAGCTCCTGTAGCGTGTAAACGAACCATGTTAGTAATTCCTTTTTTCATAGGTCTGTATTGATTTTTTAAAAGTTCGTAATTATTGTTTTGTTTAGTAGAATTTTTAAAAAAAGTTGAATTAAAAAAATAAAAAAATAACGAATCTAACGAATACGAAAAATTAAAAGATTCAGATAAATAATTTTTGTATGAAGAAAGAAGAAGATAATTAAAATAATTTAAAGAATTATAATAAATGTCTCTGGAGTATTCGTTATGGTTTACGATTTTATCTACATATAAAAAACTAGATTTAAGCTCTTTTAATAAAGGGTGAGAAGGATTACTTGTTAAATAAAGAGGTAAATTTATAATTTTATTTTTTTTTAAAAATAATTCTCTATACATATTTTCTCTTTTTGTAAGAATATCTACTAAAGTACTAGATAAATAATAATAAGATTGTATTGAATTTTGGGGGTTTCAATTTGTTCGAGCAAAGGTTGTTAAGCCTGAATGCGAAGGGTAAAAATTTTTAGATGAGGAGTTTATAAATTTCAATAAATTTCAGTATCACGAAGAAGTATTTAAAATTATTTTTGTTTTTACAAGAGAATCGTTATATAAAGATAACAATTCAAATATTAAATTATTTTTGTTTCAAGTAGTATTTTTAGCTAACATGTAGGGAGTGTAAACTCAATTTGTAAGGTAGTTTTTTCGTGATCTAGCTAAACGAACAAAATAATTTTCAGTTTCGTTAAGTGACTCGTTTAAATTAGAGCTGTATTCAAAAGCTTTATTAAAATAAGGCATACCGTAAATTGCGTATCTTGATGAAGAAGAAGGTTGAACCTCATAAAAACCTCATTTTGCAAATCAATCAAATCAAAGATAGCGAGAGGGGTCACTTTTTAAAGACATTAAAAAGGGGAAATCATAAAAATAAAAATTATTAGAAGAGTCTAGAGAATAAAAGTCGTTTAAATTTTTTTTAAAAGTAGGTTTGAAAAAAATATTTTTGAAAAAAGTATTTTTATTTTTTCCTAAAATAGATTCATAAGGTGATTTTTTAGCACTGACAAAAGGTTGCTTAATATACGAATTTGAAAAATCATTGAGTTTGGCATTAGATCTGTTTTCATCAAATCTAGTTTTAAAAACTTTTTGTATTGCTCCATAAGTAACAATTGAATTACGTGCAGTACTTCTTAAATTAATAGAATTGCTAGTACGATCATTTAATTCCGAAGAGTTTGTGTTTAAAAAAGTCAAGTCATCGAAAATTTTTAAAAAATTACTGTTATTTAGTAAAGTTTTTTCAATGTTTAAAAAATTAAAATTATTATCGATAATTCAAGAAAATTCATCAAAATCAGATCTAAAAGAATCTAAAACTGAAGAATAATTTAAAGAATTAAAAAATAAATTAGAATATAAAAATGAATTTAAATTAATTTTAGAAACAAAAGACGACGTGTTTTTATGCGTTTCGTAAGAATCTTCAGAATTAAAATAAGACGATTGGTAAGAAAAAAAGGAAAAATCTTTAAAAGACATCAGAGCTGGATTAAAAATACCGTCTTCTTGGTAAATATAAGGAGATTTTAAAGTATCGAAAGTATGAAGTTTTTTTTTTGAGTCTTTAGATAAAGAAGAATTTTGTAAAAAGTTAATATTTTTATCGTTTAATGAAGAATTTAAAGCTAAAAAAGAGATTAAATTTTTGTCTAATGATGAAAACGAAGAAACGTGATTTAAAACTGAAGAATACTCATCGTTTAAATAAACAGAAAACGAATTTTCTCAAAAAGCATCTTCCAAAAGTTCAAAAGCTTGCCAATTTCTAAAATCGTAATCATAGTAAAAAGAAAACATAGGTAAATAAAAAAAGTCTTTAGTATTAGAAAAATTAATAGGATTTATCAAACGTCAATCATTGTTAAAAGTTGTAAAATAAAAATTTCAATAAATAGATGAAACCGAAGCAGGTGTTAATTCTTCTTTACCTTGAAAAATTAAAGAAGAATTTTCGTTAAAAGCTTTATTATAGTTATCGTATTCTTTTGTTTTAATTAAAGGATTAGATGAGGGGATAGGAGAATATGGTAAATCAGCGTTAAAACGAGATAAAGAATATCTGGAAGAATCGTTTAGATTAGATCAATGTAATAAATTAGATTTATAAAAAAAATAAGGATTTAATTCAAATTTAGAAGTTGAAGAAGAGTATTGTTCTAAAATAGTGTTTAAATTTGAAGTATATGAAGGGTTGGATAAATTTGTTTTTAAATTTGCTAAAGAACGAATATTTCGATTAGCAAATAAAAAGGATTGATTAGATGACGAAAGGTCAAAATTTTTATTAAAATTATTGTTATTATTTATTTGAGCAAACAAGTTTTGTTTATTTTTTGAGAAAAAAAAATCCCCATTAAAATTTAATCTGTTTGTTAAATTATAATGAAAAAGCGGCTGCGCGTTTTTTGAAAATTTTGAATTTAATATTTTAAAAGGAATATACATTATTTTTTTCTTATCTGAATCATTATTAATTTGAGAAACAAAGTCGAAGTAAAATTTTGTATTTTGAAATAGAACGGAAGTGCTTAACGAATTTGATAAATTATTATTTATAAAAAAAAGATCTATAGAATTGAAAAAATTTTTATTTTTTTTTACATTTAAAAAAGTTAAGTTTTGATTTTTATCGAGAATAGCATTACTTTTAAAATTTAATTTAATAATCTTATTTAACGAATTAACATCTAAAAATAAAGAAGAGTTGTTTATAAAATTAGAGGAGTTTAAAAAATTTATTTGTCTTTTGGTAGCAAAAGTAGTAGCGTCGTTTAAATTAGAGTCTGAATCTATAAACTTTGAAAAAGTGTGAAATTTTGAATTAAATTTTGAATAAGAAGAAAATAAATCTGAATTATTGGTTTTTGATAAAATTCTAATTTTTTTAAAAGAATTAGACTCATTTAAAGAATTTGAACCGATATCGTTAAAATTAAGTAAATTTATTATTTTATAATTATCAGAGGGTACTAATAATAAATGAGAAGGAGTAACAATTTGATCAGAATTTTTGTTTTGATAAAATTTTCATAAATTATTAGAATCTGAGAGTAATTCGGAACTTTTTTCATATTTTAAAGAGTTACCGGTAAAAGTAGAGTAGTTTTTTTTTAAATTATAGTTTAAGTCCAAATCTCTAGGGTAATAATATTCTCACCCTCATTGATAAGCTCGAACTCCGACAACTAGCTCCGTTGTTCCAAAACCATCGTAATAATCGATAGCATCGGTAGATTCACTAACAATGATAGAGGTTGCTCAAGAAACTGGGACGCAAGCGGTGATAAGATCTCCGCATTTAGAACGTGAGACTCCTCGAGTTTCGCGACGAGGTTTAACACGAGCGCTACATCATCGAACAGTGCAAATAAAAGTAAGAAAGAAAAAAACGATTATGAAAATAAAAACAAATCATAATCAATATTGATAAATTAAAATATGCATAAACCATAAATCCGAATGTATAAAAGACGGAGAAGCTATAAATGGTTCAGGATACTGTATTTTTACATTAGGCACAGAATAATGATGAGTTGTTTGTAAATTTTCTAGGTTTACGAGGGAGAGGACTTCGTTTGCTTGATCGAGAAAATTAAAAATGTTACTTGAATCCAAAATTAAAAATATTAAATTTAAATTATAACCTTAAATAAATTAAGAAACTTTTTTCTTTTTATTTGATGCGGAACGGGTCCATACAAATACTTTGATTTTAAATCTTGTTTTTTTTTTAATAGAATAATTGAATTAGAATTGAAAATAGAGTAGCACCCGTCTAATTTATTAGTGCGAAACTTAGTTCTAATGATGAGTCCTCGACAAACGTCACCCTTTTTATTAAATTTAAATTTAAATCCTTTATATTCAATACGAGGCGGTTCTACTATTTTAGCGGCACCTTTTATGAAAAAACCAACTTTTGTAGATTTTCTATGAAAACCTTTATAAAGTTGAAAACATTGGAGTCACCTTACATTTGTATTATCTGAAATGGATAATCAAGATTCTTTAAAGATCATTTAAAGTTTTTTTTTTTTTCTGTCAAACCCTCGTTCCCGTAGATGTATTTTGCTGCATTAAAAAATTTTGATTTCTAATAAAAAACGTTGAATTTATCACCGATAGTATATTAATATTTTTTATTTGACTAAAATTTAAAAAAATAAAAATTTTTTTTAATAAAAAACAAAAATTAATTGAAGTAAACAAACCGTAAAAAAGGACAAAATTAATTAAAAAAAATTCAAATGAATTATTGTAAAAATAGATTTCTCTTAATAAATTTAATTCAGTGATTCCGTAAAATAAAAAAATATTATAATAATTATATCAAGAAACAAAAAAAAATCAATTATTTTGTAAATAATTATTAAAATTGCTTTTTGAAGGATTGCTAAAAATTCAATAAAATAAAATTAAAAAAATTAAAAAAATTAAAAAAAAAAAAATAAATCTGCTGGAGATGTCGAAATTACTTTTTTGATGAAGAAAATTTGAAAAATGCATTATAAAGATAAAGAAAATTAAGCCGACGCCTAAATCTATAACCCATAAAAAACCAACAAAAATATCAGCATCGTTTAAAAATAAAAGAAACCCCAAAAATATTAAATATAAACCACTTAAATATCACAACATTGTTAAATTTATAGTATTTATAAAAAAAAAAAGAATTGTAATTAAAAATAACTGAATTAAGAAAAGTTCATTCAACAACCGTTGTGCACATATTTTATTTTATTTATTTATTTTTTTTCTCTAAAAAAAAATTTCGTCTAATTTTTGAAGAGTAATTTTAATAAAAAGTATAGATTCATAATCCTTTCTGCTCAGGTTGACCTTAACCTCATTTCTAATAAAGAATATCTTACAAAAATCAATCCTATCTTTAGAATTATCCCCAAAATCTAGATCAAGTGAAAATTTAGCCGACCCCAGGTACTCTACCATGATTTCAAACGCATGGTAACTTTTGTTAGATGGATAAGAAATAATTAGACTAGAATCAAAAGTTTTATCAACAATTATACCATTAGTCTCGTACTTTAAGTAATCTTTAGGAATTTCCGGCATAATTAAACCGAAATCTTGTATGTTTAAAGCAAAGTCGTCGTCTGATTTTATATCGAAGAAATAATCATAAATCCAATAGTCTGACACCCCTGTTTTAGGGGAATTTTTTAAAGGAATGCCCTTCGGTAAAAACTTAAGGACTTCTACGAAATTTCTAGGATTTTTAAAATCCACGAATTTTTTTTTTATTCTAATAATCCCACTAACCCCCGAATAGTAATAATAAAAGTCATCTTCAAAAATATTAATACATAACTCCAAAATAAAAAAACTATGTTTTTTTATTTATTAATATAAAAATCTCCTTAATTCTAAGACCCCATCTCTTTTCAAAAGCTCGTAATTTCCTCCGGTTTTTTTTAAATAATAATTAGTGTACATATGATCTCTATATTTTCTCAAAGAACGCTCAATCTCGACATCTAAATAAGTAGGGTTAATCTTGTACAAACGATTATCATCTTTTACCTCTTCAATAAGGTCTTGGCCCAAATAATTTAATGACGATTCACTAAATACACCCGTGGCATTAAATCAAAGAAGAGGAGATTTTTCTTGTAAGGTAATATCAAAAACATCATTAAAAGCAAGGTTAGAATCAATTATTATTTTTTTCAAGTTAATTCCACTCGGATTTGTCAAAAAACTCTTAGGGAAATTATTAATATCATGGTAAATCGAAAAGTAAGAGTAGAAATTGATCGGTGATGACCTAATCATTACCGTAGAATATTTAATAGAATTATTTTCCAATCTAACATTAGCAGATTCGCCGTAACCGGGAAGATTTGTACTAGATTTGGAAGTAAACATACAAGCCATAACCTCTTCTGACGTAGACCGAATACTCACTAAATGATCCTGGGTTCTAATTTTCTTGATTAGATTCAAATCAGTTGTATTAGAAATTTTAATATAATGGGCCAATTCGGGGATACTAATAATCCTCCCCTCATAAGAAAACATACGACAAACATGAAGAAAACCGTTACCCTTCCTGTTTTTACAAACCTCCTCATAAAGTAACTTTAGTTCGAGTTCATCAAAAATAATACTCGGCGATTTAGTAGTAATTATTTCTATTAAAATTAAAAATTCGCTAAAACTCATCTCGATTGTGCACATAAAATTACTCGTTAGTGTTTATTTTTTTAATAAAACATATGAAAAAAGAACAGATTCAAAAGGTTCGAAATTTGTATAATTTTTATTATTTAATTTCAAATTTGAAGATTTAATAAGTCTAAATAAAAATAAAGATTTTTGTTGTACGTAAGTTAGACGAGCTATTTCATAAATATAAAAATTTAATCGAGTATTATATCGATTAACACCAAAATTATTTCTAGTAGCTGCTTTAGCTTGTCGTAAACTATCAAAAATCATAATAAAAAAAGCCATTAAGCCGGCAACGTTTAACATATGTCCAGCAGATATGACACTATGTCAACCTCCAAATGCAGCAGGATAGTCTAAAACTCGTCGAGGCATTCCAGCATAACCAAGTCATAGCATAGGTATAACTGTCATTAATTGACCTATTAAATAATAAACGTAATGTAAGTAAGCGTAGACACGGCTATATTTAACTCCAAAAATAGCAGGGAAATAAAAGTAAAACGCTCCGAATGAGGCAAACATAGCTCCACCGGCGAGCATAACATGAAAATGTCCTATAACATAAAAAGTATCGTGAAAAAGGACGTCCATCCCGGTGTGAGCAACACACATTCCACTAATACCACCAGAAACAAAAAAAAAAATAAACGTATAAGTGAACACTAGAGGGAGTTCCATTGTAAAAACACTGTTAGCTGTTGTAACACATCAATGCATAATTTTAGTTGCGGCTGGGACAGAAATCATAACTGTTAAAGTACTAAAAAGCATTCGAGTAGTATGAGATAAACCAACCATATACATATGATGACCCCAAACAAAAAAACCTAAAAAAGCAATTGTGTACAAAGAGTATAAAAGACTAGCTCGAGCAGAAACACGTTTTTTTAAGTAATAAGACACCATTGTATTTGTAAAACCAAAAGTAGGTATGATAATAACGTAAACTTCCGGATGACCGAAAAATCAAAACATATGCTGAAATAAAACAGTGTCTCCACCACCAGAGTAATCAAAAAAAGAAGTTTGTCAATGACGATCAGAAATAAGCATAATAATTCCTATAACTAACATGGGGTTTGCTAATATCATCATTCATGAAGCGACCATGACTGCTTCTGTAAAAAAAGCTCTGGCGTCTCTCATTTTTCGATTATTTAAAGTTGATAAATATCTATATGTAACTAAAAAATTAGCTCCGCTTATTATCGAAGAGTTCAGAACTAAAAGTACTCCCATTAATCCAATATCTGTTTTTCCAACAGCTGTATAACGTGTACGTGATGAAAAAGGTGTGATCATAGCTCATCCAGGTATTAAATCCTTGGCGTTTCGTTCAATCGATCAAAAAATCCCATCTTCGTGCATGTAACGTCTAAAAAGAGTTTTTTGATGTCGTGTTAGTAACATTTTACAACGTCACGATTCTCTGGTGAATTTTAGCGAACGTCAATTATTGTAAATTCGTTGTTGTAAAGAACTCGTTAAAAACATTCTATTAAATTTATAGTTTAACGAATTTGTTGAAATTCATTTTACATTTAAATCTGAAACAGGGTTATTTAAAGAAAGGAAAAAATTATAAAACGCATCTGAATGAGCAATTTTATTGTGTTTAGTTGGAGTAACCGTAAAATCATTAAAATTTATTTTTTTTTCTAAATTGGTTAAAGTTACACTTAAGCTAGATTCTAACAATTCCGGTAAAGCAGCAGAAAAATATCATGAAGGTGTTCTGAGACCACTTGTTAAATCTAAAATAGAAGGAATTAAAAACGGATAAGAATCTTTATAAAGTTTTGGAAAATAATCTCCCGATTTGTAATCATATTTAAAAACGGGGTTGTTAAATCTAAGAAAACGTGAGTTACTGGAAAGTTCTTCATTATTTAATAAAAGATCGTCTTTTGCGATTTGAGCAATCGAATCATTAACAGGGTGAGAAATTAATTTTATTTTATTATAAATAATGTTAGAGATTTTTGAATCGAAAATATCAGAATATAAAGCAGCTCTGTTTTTTTTAGCTTTATCTAACATTACAATTAAATAAGAAGACTGATACAATTTTTGTAAATGGGTTCAATATCCAGAAAAAACTTCGTTAGAAAAACTTTTCAAAGAATTTCATCTATCGTACAATAAAAAAAATTCAGCTACAGTATTTAAAAAATCTACTAATTTAGTAAAAAAAATATCAGCAAAAATAAGATAACGCTTAAAAAAATTTTCGATATGTACTAAATTCGATAAGGATAATTTAGAAAGTAAATTGTCCGAATATTCCTTAGTAAACTTTCTGCCTCAAACATCTGTTCCGTTAACAGTGTTGTAAATTCAAAAAGAAAAATCAACCGGAAATTTGTGAAAGTTAATCATTAGTCAATGATCACTTATAGAATAAATAAATAAAGTAAAAGGTATTAAAGGCAAACTTAAAAAAAAGTACAACAACGCGTAAAATTCTAACATTAAAGAATTTCAATAATTGTTAACAAGAGATTTTTTTCATAAAGTAACGAAGGCAATAGGTTCAGATTTTTTATTAGAATAAGAAGGGTATTCAACATAGTTGTTTCTACTGCACATTGATTTAAACATGTAGCGAAGGTTTTTTGTAGATCCTACTGCGTATAAGTTATTTGCAGATATTTTTAATATGTTGTACACATTAAAAATAAAACCATTATTTGCGAAATCGTAATTTATGTCAAATCGTTTTAAATCAGTATCGAATTTTGATTCGTCGCGTAATTTTTTTATAAATAAATTAAAATGCGATAAAAACGTAAAGTAATAATTGTACAAAAAATTTTTATTAGAAAAAAAAGCATCTTCTCTTATAAGATTTGCAAAATAATTTTGAAGTTCTAAAAATGAAATTGAAAGTTGTCGTGTAAATTTTAAAAAATAATTAATACATATTTTTAATTGTTGTAAAAAATTAAAAAAAATTATGCATAAATAAGGTCAAAAGTATATAAAACTTTCGAATAGAGCTCGAAGAGACAAAAGTATAAAACACATAAGCGAAGAAAAATTAATAAACAAAAAAGAAAACAAGTTAACAAAAAAATTTATCGTATTTGTCAAAAAAGTTTCAATTATATAAAAAATTTTATAAAAAAAATTTAAAATAAAAATTAAGTCGTTAAAAATTTTTGAAAAACTAATAAATAAAAAACTTTTTTCTAAAAAAAAAAAGAGAAAATAGTTTAATAAAAAAAAAACATTGGTAACATTAAAATATGAAACTATTTTAAAGATGTAAGAATTTAAATCAAAACTTTGAACATTGTCAAAAGTTTTAATTTGTTTAAAATAATTAAGATATAAATTTGATCTAATTTGTGGATTTAATTCTAATCCGTAATTGTAAGTTAGATTAATATTATTCGTTAAAAAAGAATTATCATTAATTTTGTATCTAAGGCCAATAGCTGTAGTATCTAACAATGTGTGATGATCTTTTGAATTTATAAGATCTGTAAAAAAGCGTCGTTTTAGTAGTGATTCGACTTCTCTTATATTAAAACAGTTCATTCTTTGGTATCTTCTATCAATACAAACTAATTGACACAGCATCAAAAGTCCACCAGGTAAAAATCAAAAAGCAGCGCTATTCAAACGAGGAAAGGCGACATCGTGTACACCTAATTGGGTAGGTAATAGAAAATTTGCAAAAGCTCCAAAAAGTAAGGGCATAATCATAAAAAAAACCATAATAACTCCATGAGCCGAGGCTAAACTTAGATATTGAATACTGTCACCGGCTAAAACTCCCACTCCCGGATAAGCAAATTCTAATCGAATTATAGTTGCTAATACCATTCCCACTATTCCAGATAATATAACGAATCAAAAATAATTGACTGCAATGCGTTTGTGATTTGTAGTGTAAATTCAATTGTTAGTATAATATGAAGTACGAGCTTTTAATCAAAAAGCCGTCAAAATAATTCAGTGTAAAGCAAAGGCTTTAGAAAAAAGTAATTTTCATTCTCCTCTAAAAAATAATAATTGTTTTTGAGAAAACTTAAAGTTTGGTAGTAAAAGATTTACAAAAAAGATACATCACTAAAAAATAAAAAATTCTTAAAGAATTTAGTGATTATGAAAATTAATGAAGTTTTTTAATTATTTTTATTTTCAATTTATTTTATTTAAAAAAATCGACGATTTGAATTTAGTAGCAAATTTAGAAAAATTAAAGTCTCCTTCACTTAGTGATAACGATCTAGTTAAAGTATTTTGTATTAATAACAAAACTAAACCGATACCGAATTCGACAGCTGAGAGAACTAAAAAAAAAAACGTCATGGACAAAACATTCAAATTGTCGTAAATCAAACCGATTATTAATGCAATAGCATATAAAGTAATTCATAAAATTTCAGCTGTTAAAAGTAAATGAATAGATGTGTTAGTGTTAATAAATAAATTTAAAAAAATAAGAAAAAAAAATAAAATTAATAAGTTTAGACTTTCGACCATCAATTAAAAAATTTTTAAATACGTAACGCTAGAAACAAGAGTTTTTATAAATAATTGATTTACAAAAAGAAATCAAGAGGACACAGAAGAAAAAAATTTTACTTCGAAAATTGATTTGAGAGCATAAGAGGAAAGAACATCAAATCGTTCAGTATCGTAAAAAGAAGGAAAAAGATCTTTTAATACGACATCTAAATACGATTTAATTAAAAGTCAAATAAAAACAGCGATTATGAGAAAAGCTAAAACGTTTTGAAAATCTCATTTTCATTTTATAGCTTCTAAACGAGTTTCTAGTTTCATTTCGTCTTCTTCAGTAGTGTCTTGTTTAGTATATCGCATTTCAATAGTATCGTATAAAAAAACGCTTCCTAAAAAAAATTGTTTTATATCAAAGCCTACAGAACCTAATTTTAATTTTTTTAATTTAGATTTTAAATTAAAAGCATAGTTTTTTAAAAATAAAATAATTTTAGCTTTAATTAGAGGGTTTTTAATTCATAAATTTTGATTATGCAATATTATTTTTAATAAATGTTCAAAATTCAACTACAGTTAGAAAGAAGTTAGAAAGAACTGTTTTTATTAAAATTAAAAGATTTTTTAATAGAGTTAAAATAATTATCTTCTACGTAAGAACAGTTAACAGTGTGTACTTCGAAAATAATTAAATAACAAATATAAAAAGCTAAAGAAAGTCTTAAAATTTCTTCTAAAATAAAAAAAATAAAAAAGTATAATTTACCTCAACATACGAAATAAATATAAAATAAATCTAAAAAAAAATCGCTTTCGTCTTCCAACGAAAAAGATCTATCGTCATTATTGTCGAAATCATAAAAATAAAAAGAAGAGAATGAAATAAAAAGTTCAGAAAAATATTCATCGTCGTCAAAATCACCTACAAAAATATAATAAGAATCGTAGAAATCGTCTAAAGTATCATAAACGTTTAAACGGAAAAGAAGAATAAAAAATCGAAGAAGTAAAGCAAAAGTATTAATAAAATCTCTAAAAAATTGTTTAGATATAAAAGATACCGATCGACCTTCAGAAACAGAAGCTTCTAAAAAAGCAAAATAGTGTTGTGAATATTTAAAAATTAAAAATAAAATAAGAGCGCAGAAAAAATAAAAAAAAGAAGAATCAAATATTTCGATTAATTCTTCTTGGTCATCGTCAAAAGTAGCTATTAACATAGATCAATAAAAAATAAAAAAAAAGAGAGTTTGTATCATAGCTTCAAATTGAAGACGAGTTTCTTTAGCTAAAGAATAAGCGTAATACGCAAATCTGGCGAAATAAGATTCTGTAGAATTAGATCATTTTGAAAGTCCGAACAAATTAATTAAAAAAATTACTAAAAATACGAATATAAAAAAAAGAAGAGAATATTCTAAAAAATCATTAATAGCTGAAATTGAGTTATCGTTGAAAACATCAAATACGCTAGAAGGGGTAGATGATAAAACTTTAGATAATCAATGAATATTGATGTAATCTTCTAAAACCATGATTAATTCAGGAGAGTATTGTAATAAAATTGAAATATAATCTTGATAATCTGTATAAAAAAAAAATTGAGTTGGGAAATATTTATTAAAAATGGAACTAGCTATATCTCAGATAAAAAAATCGTACAATTCGCGAGTATACTTAGATTTATTGGATTCGGACATGAACACAATATCTATAAAAGAAAGTTTAGTAAAAGAGTCTAAAAAAAAATGACTATTAGTAAAAAAAGGAGTGGATAAAAAAGAATAAATGGTTAAGTCAGAAAGAGCAACGTGAAATGCATCTTCTCAATTAAGAGCATTTTCTAAAAATAAAGAGTCGTTATCTAAATAAGATTCAAGTCAGGAATATTCAACGGATGAGATCAAAATTAAAAAAATTAAAAAATTAATCAAGTTCTAAAACCAATAACCCCAGTAAAAGTTCTCAATAAATTTAAATGAGTTAAAATTTTATATTTATAAGTAGAGTGACTTAAAGAACCTATTTTTGCAAAGATAGAACGTGTACGAGCATTACCAGCGACACTAACCTTTCCTTTTAATTGAAACCGAACTCCTTTTACTTTATATTCAGAAAAATAAGGTCAAAAAAAATTTCTTAAAATATATTGTATATATCTAAAAAACATTTTATATTTTCAAAAACTAATTTTATGAAACATGCTAAGCATTCAATTAGATAAGACGTAAGGATCTCTTAATCTAAAGCATAAAGTAAGTATCTGAAGAGATTCAACTAAAAAAAGTCGAGGTCCTAAATTTTTTCTAAAAATTTTTATTCTGTGTGATCACATATAACAACGAGAGTTATCTTCTGGTAAAATACTTTTCATTACGAAAGGATCGATTTTAAAAGCTACTTTTTTACCGCTGCAGTGTTCAATAAATTTAATTATTGTTTCATAAGGCAAATAAGAAAAAAACGATTGTATTTTTGAATGATCCATACTTTGTATAATTTGTCTGGTTACATTAAAAGAAAATATCGATTTTTCTGGAAAAATATTAACGCCTTTAAAAAAAAAAATATTTTCGTTTTTGCAAATTATCGAATAAAAAAACGATAGGTAACTTGTATTTAGAAAAGATTTAAAAACAAAAAAGTAATAGTTTTTAAAAAAAAACGGAGTTGTAAAAAAAAAAAAAATATCATTTTTAAAAGTTGAAAAAAAAAAATTTAAAGATTTTTTATTTGTTTTTTCTATTAAAAAATCATTAAAAAAAACTTTTTTTATAAAGAAAGTTTTTTTTATACTTAATTGAGATAAGGTAGAGTTTTTCATTTTACGTGAATTAACTAAAGATTCTTTTTTTTTTTTTAAAAAAAAAAAAAGATTTTTAGACAATTTAGTTTCATCGAATGCTTTTAAAGAAAAAAAAGAAAAAGATTTAAAATTTTTTCTGAAAGAAGATTTTGTAAACATACTTTTAAAGATTTGTTTTAAAAAACAATTAGGTAATATAAATTTTTGAGATAGGCGATAAGTTTTAAAAAAATTTTTTTTTTTTTTTATTTTTATTTTTAAAAGTTTTTTATTTTTTTGAATTAAATTTTTGTTGTAAAGAAAACTATCTATAAAAAGTGAATTCTCTGCTTCTTTAAAAAAGGAGTTAGATATGTTAGGAAAAGTTAAAAAATTTGAAAAAATAAAAAATTTTTTATTGATTAATGTTGATTTTTTTTTTAATGAAAGAAGCAGCTGTTGATTTTTTAAATTTTCAACAGTTTTAGTAATACTAATTTCAAAAACAGAAGAAAATATTTTAAAATTTTTATTAAAATAGAATAAAAAAAAATTTTTAAAATAATTTTTGTTTTTAAATTTAAAAACAAAGTTATTCTCAGTTAAAAAAAAATTCGATTTTTGTAGAATTAAAAATAAATGATATCTAAGTTTAAGATTTATAAAAAGATTTTTTGTTCTAATTAAGAAATTAAAATTTTGTTTTTTAAAAAAAAAAAAAAGAGATGAAAAAACAGCATCATCTGAAAAATCATTTAATAGATAATCTTTTTGAAAAATAAAATTTAATTTATTATATTTTTTTTTTAAATTGCGAGAGTTGTGTGTTTTAGAAAGAAAATAAAAAAAATTTCGATTTTTTTTTCGTTTTAGAATTTTATTGTATTTAATACGTCAATTAAAATTACGAATTTTTTTTTTTCGTTTTTCTGTTCTAAATAAAGATTGAAAAACAATTTTAGAATTAAAAAAAATTCTGTTTTTTATTAAAAAATTACTAAAAAACAATTTACTAAAAAAAAGTTTTTTTTTTAATTTTTTAATTTTACGAATAAAAAAATTTGTAGATTTTTTAAAACGATTAAAGTGTTTGCTTCTTTTTTTTAAGAGATTTTTTTTTTCTTTTCTAAAAAAAAATTTTTTTGATTTTGCATTTAATCGCGAAGTTTTTGCTTTTTCGATTTTAGTTTTTATTTTTTTTTTATAGTAATTATTAAATAAAAAATTATAAAAAATCAACGAACGAAATAAAAAAAAACTATTTTTTTTAAGGTTTTTTTTTAAAATAGATGCTGAGGTTTTTAAAGTTTTTGTTAAAAAAATATTTTTTCTTTTAATTTTAATTTTAGTACGTAATTGTACAATTTTTATTGAAGTTTTAAGATTAGTTTTTAATTTATAATTTAAAAAGTTTATATTCATTAAAAAACAAGGGCAGCAGGATTCGAACCCACGTATATGATTTTGAAGACCACTGTTCTACCATTAAACTATGCCCCTTAGTAAAAAAAGCATCCAATCTACAGGACTTTAACCCCCTTCGGTCGTTTATTCAAAAACGTTGACCAATGTTTTTTTGTTTTATTATAGGCTTTAGATTTTCGCTCACCGCTACTATTCGTTACTCAGTTGATTTTTTATTTAGTTACTACGATGTTTCGCTTCACTAAATTTAATTATTTTACCTAATATTCTCAGCCAATTCAAAGCTCATATTAGATAACAGAAAGTTATTCTGCTTTTCATTCAATATATAGGCATCCACTTAATGCAACGAATCTTAATATTCTAGGGTATCCTTTTTATTTATAAAAATAAATTAAATTAAACGGATTAAAAAAAAATTAAATTATGTGTACTCCAACAACAGGTTCCCCTACCATTACCTTGTTTCAACTTCACTCAAATTGCCGTGTCGGCCTTAACCCACAAAAAAAAAAACGTTTAGCGATAAAAAGCTTAAAACAATTAAAAATAACGCTTTTTTTTTTTAACTTAATAAAAAAAAAAAATGTTCTACTCTTTAACTTCGTTTTTAAAATCGTCAAATTCCCAAACAACAAGACTCTTCGAGCGTGATGGGCGGTGTGTGCAAAGTTTGATATATCATTCACCGTAACATGCTAATTTACGATTACTAATGATTCCATCTTCATGCAAACGAGTTTCAGTTTACAATCTGAACTTTGTCAATTTTTAAAGATTTGCTTCAGATTTCGCTGTCGCATCTAATTGTTTTTGACCTTGTAGCGCGTGTGTAGCCCAACATATTTAGACCATAATGACTTGACTTCTCCCTCGCTTCCTCAGAACAGAATATTTTTCGTAAATAAATAATTAATTAATTAATTATTTAAATAAAAATTTAAAATTATCCGCTTTGCCATAAAAAATAAGTAATATAGAGTTAAGTTAAGCGTATGTTTCTTTAATTTAAAATCTAAATAAAACTTATTAACAGGGTTGCGTTTGTTTAATAACTTAATATTGTATTTTACAACAAAAACTGACGACAGCCATGCAGTACCATCTTAAATCATTTCGATAGTTCTAGTCAAATTTTACGATAATGAATTAAAATACGTTGGTAAGATTAAACGTGGACTGTCGAATTAAACCACACGCTCCACCATTTATACAAACTCCCGCCAATCTTTTTAAGTTTTACCTTTGCAGCTTTACTCCCCAGGCGAGACATTTACGCGTTAGCTTATACATAAAAAAAAAATTTTATACAAAATGTCCATAGATTCAGGGCACGAACTACTAGGGTCTCCAATCCTGATTGATACTCGTGCTTTAGTGATTCGACGTCAGATTTAGATGAAAAACCGCCGCGGCTTCTGAAGATCCTTACAGTCTCTTTGAATTTTATCTCTAGACTGTGCTTATCGTAAGTCTGCCTAAATCTCTAGTATCAAGGTATTATAAAACTTCGACGTTATACCTTTGTTTTTATTTATAATTTCTTGAACGGTCTAGTCACACTTTACGCCTAGTAATGATCAATAACGCTCCCCCGTCAACGTCTTACCGCAGCTGCTGGCACGTTGTTGGCCCGGGGTTCTCTTCGAGTATAATGTCATGTTGTTAACTCGCGCACGAACTTTACAGCTATCGTAGCCTTCTCGACCGATTAGGTTCCTCATCCCCGCGAAACGCTAGTTCAAACTTTCGTTTATTGACTAAGATTCTCCACTGCTGCCGACGGTGGGGTGTTTTTCAGCCCCCATGTGGTTGTCCGACCTTTCAGAGCAACTAAGGTTGATCGACTTAAAAAATAAAAATCTAACCTTTTTCAATTAATTTTTTTAAACATTTTTTTCTAACTTTTATTATCTTATTTTTTTAATAAAAATTTAAAATAAAAAGAACTTTAAAATAAAAAAAATTAAAGTTCAAAATAAGTCTTATTTACTTTTAAAGTAATTTAAAAAAAACCAATTTGCTTTTTACGCACCGTTGCGCCATACGAACCAATAAATGATTTTTATGAGACTAGCATGTGTCAAAACGTTCCGCTCGCGTTCATTCCGAGCCACAGTCAAACTCGTGGTTTTATTTTTTGTATAATCCAATATAAGTTTAAAATTATATTTTTAATATTTTTATTAAATTAATTAACAATTAATTAACAATTAATCGATAATAGAGTTTTCCAAAATCATTTTACGAGTAACTTTTCTTTTAATACGACCTTTTTGTCTGATTTTATTATTCGAGAAGTCAATGTTTTTAAAAAAAATAAAATAATTAATATTAAATATGTTTTTTTTTGCATTTGGTTCTTCAATAATTGTTTCAGAAAAAGGATTTAAAAATTTGTGTATAATGGGCGTATTTAAAATGTTTATAATTTCTAATAAATAAGTTGGTATCTTTTTTATAAAAAAGATAGTGTGCTTGAATTTTATTAACAGATATAATTTTCGAATGTAGCGCGCTAAGAGCATTTTTATAGATTTTTTTTTTTTTATAGATTTTTTTTTTTCAAAATATTTTAAAAAAAATCCATGAGATAAAAACAAAAAGTTTTTTTTTTGATAATTTTGAAAATTTATATATAAACGTTGATTTTTTTTAAATGTTCAATACATATAAAAAAAAAATTTTTTTATTTTTTTATTTTTATTTAATAAAAAATAATTTAAGTCTATAAAATAATTAAAAAAAAATAATTTATAAGTATATAAAAATTGATTAAAAAAAAAAGTTCGAGAAGAAAAAAATAATTTTAAATCGACAAAATTTTCTACGAGTATTTCTGTTTTTAATTGTTTTAAAGTTCTTTTAAAGATTCAATTTTTATAACTTTTTTTTATTCAATAAAAGTTTGATTGGAAACTATTATATAAAAAATATACTGTCGTTACTTTATTAATTCTTTTTTTTGTAGGTCAGTATATAAATTTTTTTTGAGTGGAGGTTCTTTTTTGATTAAAAAATTTCGAATCTAAAAAAATTAATTTTTGAAATTTAAAATATCTTGAATAATCTAATTTTGTTAATGTTGCGTTTAATTTTTTTTGTATAGATATACGTTATTTATTTTTCTAAAAGAAAATAACACTAAATATGAAAAAGGTTGGGTTCGAACCAACGTGAGTATTACTAACAGATTTACAGTCTGTCGCCTTCGACCACTCGGCCACTTTTTCTTTTCTTCTTTTTTTCTTTTTTTCTTTTTTTTTTATTAGCTAATAATTTTTAAAGTTCTTATTAGGGGGCAGTATATAAGTCACTGATATATACATATATATATATACATATATATTTATATATATTTATATATATTTATATATATTTATATATATTTATATATATTTATATATATTTATATATATTTATATATATTTATATATATTTATATATATTTATATATATTTATATATATTTATATATATTTATATATA
>Ga0302271_10001206_pt1 | contig 25216 bp, 20 predicted proteins | sample III_Bog_N1_1_FD_198767 | JGI IMG/M metagenome (GOLD analysis project Ga0302271, IMG submission 198767) | Peat permafrost microbial communities from Stordalen Mire near Abisko, Sweden - III_Bog_N1_1 | ecosystem: Environmental > Terrestrial > Soil > Wetlands > Peat | place: Sweden: Abisko... | reverse complement strand
AGGCTGAAGTTCATTTAGTTTATCTTTTCCACTATTCAAGTTTTATTCCATCTAAGGATTCCCAAGTTTCTCTTTTTTTCTAGGATTAGTCGTTTAATGCTTCTTCAGCAATCATTTTTTTTTGTTTTGGGTATTCTTGTCATTGTTTGTGAATCCAAAATTTATTTTTTGTTTTTGTATTTTTTCCGCAAACTCAGAAATCTTCCTGATATTTAAAGACATCAATCAAGCTACAACGATTATCAGATACTAAATCAAATCATTTGAAATTTATTGACAAATCATAAAGATTTCACAAGCTAAGAATGACTCATCAATAACAGCTGCAATGGAAGATATTTTACAAAAAGGATTCCAACATTTTTGTTTGTGTTATTCATCAGTAATAAAAAAATAAACAAAACTAAATAATAAAGTTTACGCGTACTACCAACATTATTTTAAATTAAAAATGAAAGAAATTAATCCAGAAAAAAGAATAAGAAGAAAATAAGTTAAGCTTAAATTTAAAGGTTAGAAAAAAATGAAAATGAAAAAATAACAGAATAATACATTTAGTTAGCTTTGGGGGATTGGAAATATTTGAAAACAAAAGGATTTCAAGACAGAAGTTTAGCTAAATATCAAGAAGAGATGAAGTGCATTCAAAAGAGTTAATTAAGGTTGTTTTTGAATTTCTTTACCCTCTCTCTCCCAAATTTTGAACGAATCTTAGCAAAAAGATGCTCAAGTAAATAACAGTAATAATTTATTTTGGATGAAATCACAAATCACAATATGTTGTATTTCCGAAAAATTGTCATAAAAAAGTTGTTTCATCAAGTAATAGTCTGGAATTATGATTAACTGAAAAGGTTAAGATGTAACTTAAATCAATGATCGTGAATTATTATATTTTCACATTTTTTCAAAAAATATCCCCTACCTCATTTTAAATAATACAAAATAAAGTCTGGACATTTATTTCCGTAATAGTTGTATTTGCTAAAGTTTTTTATTGTATTGTAATTGATGGTTTTCCCTTTTTGTTTTATTTTAATATTCATTAAATCCGATTCGTTTTCTATTCTGTGTATTTTAAAGATTTTTCTCACTACTTAAATTCTAAGATTTCTGAAATAATATCTCTTCCTTGATGATGAGAATATTAGTCATTGTGACTAATATTTAATATTGGTTACCCTATCTCTTGAATTCTAGAATTCTTGAATATCTAATGTTAAGAAGCAATTATTGGTGGTACAATACGGACTTATCGAATTGTCTCTTTTTGGCAATAACTGCTCTGAGCAGGTCGGAGATACCAAAAATAAACTATGCAGTCTTGTATTCTTCTTGAAACTGTAGTCATTATCCTATGCATCCAATCTAAATTAAGATTAAAACTCCCAAAAAAGCACGGCATAAGAGGTAGAAGAAAGATAACTTAGAAAATACCATATCTCAGATGATTGATACAAGTACAAAATCACAACTCCACAAACACAAAACTGTTGCTATTTGGATTATGTCATCTTAAAGTAAAAAGTGAGGGAGTGCTTCAGGCACAAAATAGGCATATGGATAAACAGCAGTAATCCCTGTTATACCATCTCCATAAATGAATACCTCATTAAACGTATTGCTAAGTTTAAAGAATTAATTGAAATAATATTCCGCGAGTTTATTCTGTTCTTATGAAACAAGTAAGCACAAAAGAAATTTCTTCCCAGAGATTTGATTTCAGTTTTTTAATCGCAAAGTTTTTTTCTTCAATTTTTGTGAAAATTCAATCATTTTGGGTAAAGTTCGCAAATCAATATTGAGAGTTATTTTTTCCCTCTAAAGAATAAAGGAAATTAATGAATGGATTTACAATTTCTATGAATCAATTTGAGAGTAATAACAGCAGAAACTACAATAACTCCATCACAGCTTAGAGCATTCATGTGAAGATTACTGGATATGATGTTGATCAACTTATTCAAAAACTACAAAGATTAAACAAAATCAGCCATTTATCTATTGACTTTGAAGACTACAGCTATATTCCAGAGACCAACTTTACTTGTCTTGCCAAATGCTTACAAGGCCGACATCAATCCTTGGATACACTTAGCCTTACCTTAGGCTAGTACTGTAAACTCAATCTCTTTAAATTCGCAGGGGATCTCAGAATATTGAGCGCTTGTATCAAAAATCTGTCCATCAACATCAAACCAAATTGCACTTTGCATCATCAAATAGCAGCAGAGGAAACTACAACAAGTAACAAAAACGATAAACTAAATCGATTAGATATTATCAAGCTAATTGTTTGTGTGCGTGTGCATTTGAGTTCATCAAAACAAATGTGATTTGTTATGTAAAATAAAAATAGATTAACAGATGTCGCTTTTAAGGAGGTTCGGGAAGTCTTTTGGTGCAATCAAGGAGAAGATTATTGGAACATCATCTGATAATACTGCAGCTGAGAGGATATTAGAGAATATCAGCATTTCAATTGAAAAAAACTGCATCGTCGACGAACGAACAATCAACGAATTCTACAGAGAAATCAATAAATATGGAAGAAACACCCTCCAGAAATTGAAAATAGCCATCTAAAGCAACTTAATAGAAAATAATAATAATACACCGCAAGAATCTCAAAGCTGTGAGAATGCAGACACAATTAAAAAACTAGGAGAAATGCTGAGAGGATTAGGATCAACTCTCAGGACAGTTGAGTTAGAGCTGGATGCGAGTATTTAAATCAACGATAATTCTGGAAGGATATTCATTGCAAGTATTTCAACCATGACTGCATTGCAAACACTTAAACTATCCATACAAGATCACAAGCTAAGCCTAAATACATTGATTACTCTATTTGAAACTCTGAATTCTCAATTAGCATCATTGGAGGTAGCAGTGATCAGCATAAATCGCACTCTCAACACATAGATGTTCCCTTTGTTTTGCAGCAATCTCAGGTAGCAATGTGAGTATGTTCTGAACGGGTAATAGTTAAATAAACTCTATGATGAAAATGGGATTCTAAGGGAACTTACTTTCACTGCTAGTGAGTCATTCAATTAGGTTACGACCTCTAAAGATGATAATAACAGTATTAACAGTAATTATGAGGTTAGTTTACAACAGCAGAAGGTATTCAATAGCTTGTAGTGTCTTCATTCATTGAATCTGAAGTTACCAATAACTTCTAGCTCTTCTGTGGGTTCTTAGATTCTTACTGCTTTGACATAACTTGCTAGAAGATCTTCAAACAAAGATCAATCTTCAAGATAAACTTCTACGATGCTAGAGGCTGCATTGAAGGCCATGTCTTAGCTGAACTGTCTTACCTTTGAAGTCACAGATTACAGTGAAGATAAAATAACAAATAATAACAACAATATAATCTAATCGGAATAAGTACACTGTTTGCTTTCTTCCCTAGCATCAGTAGAAGTAGCAGCAACTACTTCAACATCTCCATTGTTCTTGCCCAACCTTGAATCACTAAGCATCAAATCATCTAGTTTTTCTACGTTACTGGAACTTCTCAGGTTGTAAACTCATAACAGCTCCCTCCACACTCTTGCATTCATTGTCAAGCCAGCATTTAAATGCAATTATGCATAATCATATGAATAAAAGCGAGCCGTAACCGAATAGATCTCTAAGATAAACTGCAAGGAGTTGATGTTTCATTTTGATTCTCTGAAACAACTCAAGCATCTAACTCTCCAAATATCATAATACTCAATAGGTAAACACAATAATAATTAAGGATACAACAAAGTAGTTGACTTATGATTCTAAAACATCATTTTGATCATGCATAACTCATAGATATATTTATGTCTTTAGATTACTCTTCCTGGGAGCATCTCTAGAAGAATCTCATGCGAATCGAAACCCTAGAAACTCTTAATCTATCTATTCGTCTCAATCAGACTGAAGAGTACATTGGCGAGAACATAGCAATAGGTAAACAGATGAAAAACATTTTCTTAAAATAAGGATCAAATAATCATTTCTAGAGCTGAGTTTTCTTGTTTGGAAAATTCAGATGACTAAGAAGAAGAGTAGGATTATGACATTGCTCTTCTGCGTCAAAACAAATGCCTTAAAAAGCTGACTTTGTTTTTGATTGACGATACGCTCGAAAGTTTTAAACTGTTTTAGAATAATATTCTCCTCTGCTACTACTGCAGTACTCATAATAATTTAACTGAGTTGAATATATCATTAGACTGTGGGGATCCAGCTCTCTTTGCATTTACTTTCTTCTCAGCAGTATTCCACTTACGATCCTTAGAGATGTTATCTGTGTAGTTCATCGACAATAGTATTGATCAGAAGAAGATAAATTGGCTATTTTTCAAAGATGCTATTATTAACAGAATAAATGTTCTTTCATAACTGAGAATGCTATCATTGAATATTGGGAGTATTGATTTGTTTGGTATTCAATAGAATCCTATTGAACTTGCTGAGTTACGTAACCTCGCTGTCTTAGAACTCAGCAGATAATTTTTAAGTCCTTCGTTAAACATGTTCTTGAAGAATAGTATTAAAAGGCTGGTTAAGATCAAGTTTATTTGATGGGAAAAAAGGCAAGAAATAAATAGAACAAGGTGAGATGACAATACGTGCAATTAACAGATAACAAAATAGATATTATTTAGTTTGTTATTTAGAATATTCCACTGATATATTTCATGCTGAGTGTGTTTTTCATATAATTATTTAAAAAATTAACAATAAATACTTAAATACTCTTGTTAGCAAAGAGTTGCTGATGTGGGATTAATATATAGTTCATATAATATTTATCAATATTCTAAAATAAAAGCGTATTGAAATTGATGGCTATCCCTTTTTGTTTTGTTTTAAAAAACATTACATCCCATTCGTTTCTGTTTCATCATTTGCTTATGTGTATTTTAAAGATGTTTCTCACAACTTAAACGCTAGGGTTTCTGTGAAATAATATCTCTCGATAAGAATATTCGTAATTGTAATAAATATTTATTGTTGGCTACCCTATCTCTTTAATTCTAAGATTCTTGAATATCTCATATTAAGAAGCAATTATTGGGGTACACTACAGACTGATCTAATTATCGCATTTTGACAATAGTTGCTTTGAGCAGATCGGAGATGCGAAAAAAACTTCAAAGTTTTGTATTCTTCTTGACGTTGTCGTTATTCAATGCATCCAATCTAAATTAGGCACAAAATGGAGCTAAACAACGAAAACTTAGAAAACATCACATCTTCAAAAGATTGATACAAGAAGAAGAAGAAGAAGAAGAGCCCAATAACTCCATAAACGAAAACTTTCGCTATTAGGATTGTGTCATCTTAAAATAAATATTAAGCGAGTACAGGAAATTGCTTAAACACAAAAAATAGATCTGTTTAATTTCTTGGTAAGAATTTTTCTTTTGCTTGCTTGCTTCAAAAAACAAAAAAAACTCGCGAAATATGGTTTAAATTAATTCTTTCGACTTTACTACAAATTGAATGGGGCAATTCGTTTATGGAGATGAAATAGCAGGGAGTAAGTAATAGTGTTTGATTATTTTTTGTGCACACACAAGACTAGATTTTTAGAATTTGGCCTCAAAACTCTTTTTTTATTTAATATCTGATGAGCTAATTCAAAAGGTTTTCCATAAAGTCTGCTAATCAAATTGCTAGCTATTTTTTTTCCCCTAAAAAAAAATGAAATAAATGAATGGATTTGCTATTTCTATGAACAGAACCTACAATGACTCCCTAACAGCTCAGAGTATTTATGTGAGACTTACTAGATTTGATGCTTATGAATTTATTCAGAAACTACAAAGATTAAATAAAATCAGCGAATTATCTATTGACTTTAAAGACTGCAGCTTTATTTCAGAAACCAACTTGGCTAACCTTGAAATAATAATACACTTTTATAATTTCATAGCAGTGAGAACCCAGATACAATATTTTATCTAGGAGAAATGCTGAGAGGGTTAGGGTCAACTCTCAGAACAGTTGAGTTAGAACTGGATGGGAGTATTCAAATCAACGATAATTCAGGAAGGATGTTGATTGCAAGCATTTCAACCATGACTGCATTGCAAACAGCAGTAGCAACCTCAGATTCTCCCTTGTTCTTACCCAACCTTGAATCGCTAAGCATTAAATCATCTAGTTTTTCTACTTTACTGAGGCTTCTCAAATCGTAAACTCATAACAGCTCTCTCGACACTCTTGTATTCATTGTCAAGCCAGCATTTAAATTCAGTTATGCATAATCATATTAATAAAAGCGAGCCGTAGCTGAATAAATCTCTCCTAGAGACTACAAAGAGTTGCTTTTTCGCTTGGATTCTCTGAAACAACTCAAGCATCTAACTCTCCAAATATCATAATACTCTATTGGTAACATAACAATAATTAATTGTACAAAAATGTTGGCTTTTTATTCTAAAACAGCATTTTGATCATTTAAAACTCATCAATATTTATGTCTTTTCATGATTGTTTCTTTAGATTACTCTTAATGGATGCATCTCTAGAAGAATTTGATGCGAATAGAATCCCTAGAAACTCTTAATTTATCTATTCGTCTCAATCAAACTGAAGAGTACATTGCCAAAGACATAGCCATAGGTAAACAGATGAAAAACAATATTTTAACAATGGTAAAATAATCATTTCTAAAGCTGACTTTTTCTTTGGAAATTCATATAACCAAGAAGAGAAGGATTAAGACATTGCTCTTCTGCGACACAATAAATGCCTTAAAAAGCTGACCTTGTTTTTGATTGACGATACAATCGAAAGTCTTAAACTGTTTTAGAATAATATTTTGTTTTGCTACGACTCCTGTACTTAGAATACTTTGACTGAGTTAAATATATCAATTGATTGTGGGGATAATGCTATCTCTATTCATTCTAACTTCTTCGCATAAGTACTCCACTTACGATCCTTAGAGATATTATCTGTGTAGTTCATCGACAATGGTATTGATTTTTATGGGTTATTTTTCAAAAATAATGTTTTCTACAGAATAAGCATGCTTCCACAATTGAGGATACTATCATTGAATATTGGGAATATTGATTTCTTCGGTATTCAAGAGAATCCTATTAAACTTGCTGTGCTACGTAACCTCACTTTCTTAGAACTCAGCAGATAATTATTAAGTCCTTAGTTAAAAAGGTTCTTGTGGAAAAGCTTTAAAAGACTGGTTATGCTCAAACTTATTTGATGAAAAGAGGCAAGAAATAAATAGAGCAGGTTTGGATGACAAAAGGAGCAATTAGCAGATAACAATAAAATAGCTATTATTTAGTTGTTTGTTTAGAATATTCCACTGATTTTTTGTTCAAGCTGAATGTGTTTTTAATAAAAATATTAGAAAAATTAACAATAAATACTTCAATATTCTTTCAAACACAAGAGTTGCTTTTATGGGATTAATTTAAAAATCCTTTCCTTCTAAAGAACTGATGATTTTGTCTCGAAAGGCATGTTGAATGATTAGTAATATTCTTTTATTAATAAATAATCAAGTGAACCCTTAGAAAAAACAAATTGAAATTAAAGTTTTCATTCAAATTACCAAGTTGTTATTGTGCCACCCGTACGAATTGTAAGTTGCTAATCTTTTGTGGAGAAAAATTTGTTTTTTTTTTCTTTCAAAAAAGAAGAAAACATCAAAACAAATAAACAAACTGAAATTTGTTGTTCTACGGGCTTAAATACATATTATTGATCAGACAAACGTGGTGGGGAAATCAAAGCATGAGGTCATTTGTGATATCTGACGTCTATTCTAATTTATTCTTTTTTAGCATTCTTCTTCAGCTGCTGCTGCTGGAGAGGAAAAAAAGAGAATGCTAAAACGCTGTTTTTGAAAGGCTGAGATTGAATTAGTACAAGAAATTATGTATAACATAAAGGAAAATTGAATTACAAATAGATAGAAAGGATAAACGAGGGAAAGTTTGAGTGATTGGGTATAAATTGATCACAAAAACAAGCAACATAAGGAATCAAAAACAAACAAAAACACATCAGCAATCGAACCAAAAAGAAAAAACAAAAGGCAAGAAAAGAAAGAGAGAGAGAGAGGGCTAGATTAAGTTTGTTCTGAGGATTAACTAATATGGAAACGAAGAAGAAGGACAACAACATTGGGATGACTTCTAGACTCCCAGGTTCTTAGGGGTCGCAATTCCATTCCGCATGGGAGCCTTAAGAATGTAGATTTCAAAAAAATTGAATATTTTTCAAGAGAGGGGTTTTAAAGTTTCAACACTGACAAAGCTAGCATTTCGTTGCTATAACTGTTTTTTTAATGATTGTTTTATTGAAATCAGCGCCTTTAAATCGCGAGCTGTTTCGTCCTTCTTAGAGTTTAGGTACTTTAAACAAAACAATTGAGCAATTATTGATATTTTTTTCCTTTTGATTGCTTAGAAAAATGCTTAAAGCTAGAATTTTTAATTATTTTTTGTTGATTTTTTCCTTTTTCTAAATCAGATGAATCAATGGGTTAAGCATTGAATAAGACATTCGGTGGGAACAGTGTGAATTCAACATTCTATCATTGGGATCAAGAAGAGTCATTTCTTTTGACAGATCTTGATATGATGAGACATTAACAGCTCCAATAGCAATAGCGTCAGCAACAAGAATTCAATAGAACCACTTTGAATGAAAAAAATACCTAAAACAACGACAATAACAGCAATAATACTAATAATCCAGCCCATTAGTAATTATTAGCTACTTTGATACAGCACACGCATAAAGCTAATCAAATTAATTCAAACTCCACTGCACCTACTGGAGGCATTCCTCACAACCCTTAACACACTGAAAGCCCCAAAAATAACCACAATAACCCTACTGAATCATAACACAACCATTTTGGAAGAGATTCCTATTTCAGTGTAGTCGATAGCAATTTCAACAATAACCTTCATAACAATAATATAAACAAGCTAGGTGATACTGTCATATCAGAATATGTCAGTGAAGATTGTCATTGTTAAAGTTAGTAGTAGTAACAGCAGTAATACTCCCCAGTGAAGGAGAAACTATGTTGTAGAGTGTTACCATGCGTTTTAGAAAGTTGTGTGAAAGATGAAAACTGCTCGAACAACGAAGCAGAACCAAAGGAATCATTCAAAGTGCGCAAGGATATACAGCTCTTGTAGATACTCAAAGATCATGAACTACAAAAGCCAGTAGGTTTAGTTGGGATAATAATCACAGCGGGGTGGGAGGGGGATTAGAAAAATTGTTTTGGCTCCAGGAGCAGTTTTAAATTTCTTCAAAATCTTAATTTTTCTTTTTTAAATATTTTTTTGGTTAGATTTGTTTGAATGCGATTGTAGTCGGAGCTCAAGGACTAGGGAAATCTACCTTCATCGATGCTTTCCTTCATAGGGTAAAATAGACAAATCCTTAATTTGCTTGATCATAACAAGTTATTTAATTAATAATAAAATCTCCTTTTTTGTTTTAAAATAAATTCAAAACAGAAATTCAAGGAAAACAGCGTAATTCGATAGAAAACGACAGAAATCATTGAGCGACGTGGAGTACGTCAAGAAAGCAAAATAACATTATAACTGAATTTCGCTGATACTCCAGGGTATCAAGATGATTCTCATGATGAACATCAAGCATGGATGGAAATGGTTATTGCGTTCATTGTATCGAAGGTAAGTTTCATATTAATTTTAAGGCTTTTATGATGAAATGAGTGAGAGGGAACAATAGGTGGATTTAATTATTCTCTTGGGCTATTAGTTTCCCTCAAGAGATAGCTCTATCTTCAAAGATTATTAGGGTGGATTTTAATTACAAATTTTTTTTTTATGTAAAAGTTTGAAGCGTATCACAAGAGAGAAGAGCAATACCTTGAATCAAATGAAGCACCACCTATTCACTAAGAGGATGATCCAAGGGTAGGCTTTATTATTTCAATATATATTCTTGAGCTACTTTTTTCAAAGTCTATCTCTGACATTTTATATCTTATTTTTTTTGTTAGATCCATGTTTGCTTATTTTTCTTGAACGGTCCGAGAATCCAAGAGCGCGATCTTTAGATTATGCTAAAACTGCAAGATTACGTGAACATCATTCCAGTCCTAGCCAAGGGTGATTGCTACACTCCTGAAGAAGTCAAAGCAGTCAAACTACAAATTGTCAAGGACGCTCATGATCGAGGAATTTAATGGTTTGATTGCGAAACACCACTGAGAAACTCCCCAGCTGGATTAGCAAAAATACGAGATGGTTCACTAGGCCCTGCACCACCTTTTCTTATGATATCCTCAGTGCAAAAGATATAAGTCTCCAATAGCACGACAGTGTAGTACGCAAGGTAAAAGGAGATAAAAAGGAAGATATTTTTAGGAGATAATTTACCTCGGAAAATGGGAATATTTCATAATAATTTTGGTTTCTTTTACGCTTTTTCAGGAAATACCCTTGGGGTATCTGTCGCATAGAGGACCCTGAACATTCTGATTTCTTATTGTTGTATTAGCTACTAATCGGTTATTTCCTTCCAGATCTTCAAAAGCTGACTGATTACTATTTCAGGAAATACTTAAGAGACTAGAAGAAAAGGCTAAAATCATTAAAACTAGCTGAGAGATAGCAGAAAAAGTAGTAGAATATCGTTGGAGGGATACTCACTGCTATTGGATTAAGTGCATTCATAGGATACTTAACGATCAAAACGAAATGAATTAATCTGAGATGAAAGAAGTAATGTCTCAAAAGATTTCTACTCATACTTTTATAAATAAAATATAATTTCTATAAATCGGAGATGCAGCCAAGAAGAACAAAGAAGAAGAGAATGGCAAAGAAATTTGCTTTCACTACGATAACTTGGCATCTCCGTTATACTTCTATATGTATCATACTCGCATAACTAGAGATTTGTATTTGTTTTCATAGCTACTTGTATTCAAAAATATATGATTTTGTGTCACTCAAAACAAATAAAGCATTCAATTAAAACACTAATTAAGGAATATCTGATACTATACCTTTAATATGAGACAAACTAAATTTAACTCTTTTATTTATCAATTCTTTGCTCGCTTTCAACATGAAAATATTTGACATTCGAACTTACAAAAATAACAAAATGAAAAAAATGTATTCATTTGAAAAGGTCGATGATATGTTAAAATGAAAGGGTAGAACACAAACACATGTGATTTAAGGAAACGAACTGTGTGACTTAGTTGTGTCAAAATACTTGATTTATTGGTTATGTCAAGAGTTAGGCTTAGCGAGAATATGAAACGCTGAGTTCAAAGAATAATATGGCAAAATGCTTGTGTTTTAAGGGTTTATTTTCTGGGTCATGCTGTTTAGTGTAGGAGAATGTCTTTCAATTATTTAAATAATTCTTGTAAGCATTTGAAGCAAACACGCTCTTCAAGAAATAATTGTATTTCTCATCTGAATTTCAAGATATTATTGTTATTATTACTGTTGCTATTGGTGCGATAGTTGTTTGTTGTAGGTTGGACAATAAATGCAGTTCGAGATATTGGATTCTATCTATGCTACTATGTTGATAGTTATGAAGAATATTCCTCTTATTAATAAATATTTCCTCGCTGCTAGATTTGAGGCTACTATCCATACTAAGCCTACAGAGGAACTGGAATGTATTATTGTTATTATTGTTGCTAATAAACAACACCATATCCCTGTTGTTATGGCATCATAGTCTATTAACTTGGTGAGAATTATGTGTAATTGTTACTATTATTCCTTGTAATATTGTTATTTTATTCAGGGGATAATTTCATCCTAGAAAATGGTGAAATCAATGTATTTGGCGACAGCGAATATGACGATAACTATGGTGATTCTTCATTGAAATTTAACTTCCTTGATACTTAATTCACACCTTCTGCCTGCGATGATTATTCGTCTGATCTTTTTAGAACTGTCCTTCTAAGTTTCTTAGGTGGATCAAACCATCCAACTTTCTTCTCTAACCGTTCGAGTCGTTCTTGTTCCCCAGCTGGTGGGGTCGTATAATTAACATCTGTTTGTGCTTATGGACTTGCACATTTCCATTTAGCAGATGATCTCTCGATGCTATCAGCAAATCCACCTTTCTTCATGAATGTTATGGTTTTTATTATTATCTTCTTCTACTTCTAAATAATCTGTCTCTTGCTTTCTGTTTCTCTATGTCTGTGTGTGTTATTCCGCGAAACTTAATTATTTTTTATCATTATTTTTATTTGCATACAAGTATTATTTGGAGATTTATAGTAGCCCTCCCACCCACCCTCCCCCAAAGGAACATTGCTACAAGAAAGTGGCATTTAATTAATAAATTCATAATTTATGACAACATTGAGCAAGTGCTTGAAGGACAAAAAAGAAATAATAATTATTTTTTTTGCTTGTGGGAGGGGAGGAGATTCTTCTTTGTTTAGGGATTTCCTTATTAATAAACACTTTCCATTAGCGTTTGTATTGTTTTTAACTGAGGAATATGGTGCTATTGATGATATTAAGAATCCATTTTAGATTTGAAAAATAAACAATTTATCAAGGAATATCCATTCTTTTCCTACTTGTTTTCAACTTTGGAATGCTCTCCTCTTTTCAAGAATTGCAAGTATTTCGATTAATGCACCTCAAAAAGATGGCATGGCCTTGTTCTTTTACGATGATTGAATAAAAGATATATTTCCTAAAATAACTCAAACCGACGAAAAATGAGTGTTTATCGTAAATGTGATTTCTGAGATTGTTATTCATTTTACCATGACTGTTTTTGCCTTTGAAAAAAAAATAAGCATTTTCGGGATGATACAATAAGATTGCTTAGATGATATTAAGGAGTTATCTGTTTACTTTGATCTTTTTGTTTCCCCATGCGAGAGGAAATTAACTGCACCTTCATATATATCTCTCATTCTCTTTCTCTCTTTTGAATACTGTTTTTTTGTTGGGTGATATTTTCAATTTTCCCTAAAAAAGTGCATATTATCAAAATCAAACAGTGATCGATGTAAAAGCGAAGCTCATCTACTTCTTCGAAGACTGACAATATGAGTGAGTAATATCGAAAGATCGCACTGAAATATCGTCGACATGCAGCTGGAGATTGGATCGATGAAGACAGCACTGAAAAGGAGCTGAGTAAGTAATCGCATACAAAGGCAAAATAAAAATACATGATTTAACACAAATCTCTATCATAAATTATCTGCTATTTTCTTTTGATTTCTTAGTCCGAAGGGCTCTGGATATCATATCTATTGGAGATTAGCCTTTACTAAGTATGTAAAGAGATTCCTTGACCGACATAATCACAGCATTAGGCAGCTAAAGAGATGAAATGGTTCGACTGCTTGCTCGAATTAACGATGCATTCAGTAAAAAGCAAAAAAGTCTTGGAGGCAAGGATAAACAAATGAGAATCAAAGAAGTCACGGAGAATCTTGCTGGAGGGACAGCTAGGAAAGTACATCTAGCTGGGTAACTCGCTGAGAAGATGGGACAGATGGTAGATGTCAACAAGAGGTTTATTGAAGAGTAGCATAAGGAAATTAAGGAGTTGAATGAGGAATTGAAAGGTAAAGAAGCAGGGAAGATACATGAAAAGCTAACATTTCTTAATGAGTAAATTGAGGAAATGTATTTGAAAATCGAGAAGACATAATAGGAGGTAGTGAACTTAAGATCTAGAGAGCCTATTCATTAGGATGAGGCAGAGTTAGTTGGAGAATCTAACAATAATACGATACTAAAAGAAGGTGAAATGAATCTAGCTAAAGCGAAGGAACTGAATAAGAAACTGCAAGAAAGAAATATGCGAGTCGATTCGGAGATAATATCTAAATAAATGGAATGCTTGCAACTCGAGGAGGAAGCAGAAGGAAGTAATTAATTAGACGATACTGATATTGACAACAAGAATAACAACAATAAGCTCAGAAACTAATCTAGAGAACCAAAGAAACAGTATAATCTAGGTAAAGGACATAACATTCCTCAGGGAAAGTAGTATAATATGGCAATTTAAGACTTCAACAAGCGATTCTCTGAGAAAGCATAGCGTAAAGAAGTGCTTGAGAAATAACTATCAGCGAATGAGCAGCTCACAACAGTGAATATTAAGAGATACGAAGAATTATTGGGTTATTTGGAATCGAAAGGAAGATAAAATGATGTTTTAATTGAGTAATTTGACAAAGCGATGGATAATGCAAACTAGCATTTGATGAGAGTGTCATAGCTAGCTTCGGCGTTGGATGAGTAAGCGTTTAAATAGACATTCCCTAATCAATTCAAGTAACTTAAATAGCCAGTGACTATTATTAGACATTCACCTGCTACAACCATGGGATAGTCATATTGGGATATCAATAGATAACAACCACAAAGGAATGAATTTTAGTTGGAATAGGATTAGAGATAAGAGCAACGAAGATAACTTAATGAAGGATAGAAGAAGAATAACAGTAATGCTGAGGGTGAATAGAAAGAGTAAGAGATATTTGATGGCTATGAGAGTGAGGATTTATCATAGCCGAAGTACAGTAAGAATTCAGGGGAATCTGATAGGAATAATAGCAAATAAACAGGGAAAACTAACAAGAAACAAAGAAATATTTCAGAATAAGATGATGCTGAACAACAAGGATAACTTGAGAATTCTTTTAGTTAGATAGCTAAGCACAATCCAGGAGAAGTGATTAAACAACAGCAGGCGCTGTTATAGTAACTCTAACTGCAGTTATTAGAGTAAACTAAGTAATCGGAGTTTCTACAACAGCAACTGCAAGCACAGCAGGAATAATAGTAATTATACGATCAGCATGGGGAATCAGAAGAAAGGAGAGATATGGAGAGTATTAGTGGGTCGGAGGGATAGTTTGAGGAGTAGAGGAATGGGAGGTTGAAACTACCTAAGATAGTACAGAGATAAGGACAGTAATAGTAGTAGTAGTAGTAGTAATAGTAGCAGTAGTAGTAATAGTATTAATAGTATGAGCAGTAGTAATTAAGACAGCAGCCAGCAGAGTTAACTACTAAATATCGTTCTCCATCTGTCTATGAAGGTAACCCCCCGAAGTACTTTAAGAGTTAAGGCGATTCCTAATAATCTCGAAGCTAATCAGGGAGATCTTAATCAGTTTCTTAGCCATCTCAATTACGACATCTTAGACTGGTTTCACTTGCAAGTCAGCAAGAAGTAGATTCAATTGGCTAGGAGTAAGATTAGATGTCCAGTCAAACTACTCAGGGATAGCTATCCTAAGATTAGCGCATTGGATAATCATCTTTGGATTAATCAGCGAGTGCATTTGGTTAATAGGTTAGTTTGTTGTAGAATCAGAGCAACATCGAGAGCACTAAGAATGAGAATAACTTTACATTTGCTAAGAACGATCCTAGCAATAATACTTCCTTACAAATGAATACCATAAGTAGTATGAAGGATGAGTATCTTAACAAGGAGAGATTATTAAAGGAAAATAATGTTGGTGATGCTGATGGTGATGGAGAAGGTGGTGGTTAATAGAGTGGTAATTCAAGTTTTTAAATAGAAATAAGAAGAAATTCATCGCAGAAGAGAATGCTAAGGAGAAAGAATAATGCAGATTCACAGGGAGGAGATTAGGTTCTTAGCTTAATTGATGCTAGTTCGAATAGTCCAAAAGATAACTAAGGAGTAGCCAATAATAGCATTAATACGAATAATTAAGGAAATTATCAAAATACAGATGGATAAACTGCAAATCTAGAGAGAAATCCAATGAAAACAACATCTTTACCATCTCCGCTTGTAACAGCAGGAGCAGGAGCAGAGAACAGTAATAGCAATCAAAATAAGCAGTTCGCTTAATATGGATAACCTGGTACGAGTAGTTCGTTCTCAAGTATTGTAAGGGAAGCAACTGAAAAGAGATAATAGTCTGGGAACAATGAAACAAGAAGAGGGAGAGGAAGCGAAGAAGAAGAGGCTAAAAGTAATGGGAATACTATTCAGTCAGATGGGAGAAGAGATGAAATGAAGGAAAGCTCCTTGACAAAGTACATGAACAGGAGTTTAAATGAGCAGGCATTGAGTTATCAGCCCAAAGGGAAGAAGAAATCTTGGAGGGATTTGAATTAGAGTTATGGAGTTATTAAAGGAGTGTCACCGAAGATGAAGGAGGATAAGATGAATAATGTTAGTGTAGGTTAGATAAAGCAAGCAGGAGTTCAACCAAGCTAAGAATAAGGTGAGAAGAGATTTGAAAATTGTTTGAAAAAGAGAAAGGGAGAGAGGAAGAAGAAATCAGTATTGTTTGTTCTAACTGTGTTGGTTTGTTATGTTTTGGTTAGATGAGTGTCGCAGTGAATTGAATGATTCATTGATTGGGAGACATCATCGGAATGCTAGTGAGGATCAAGAAGAAGAAAAAGGAGATAGCACACAAGGAAAAAATAATAAACCAATTGAAAAAGGGAGATCTTCTAAAGTTGACAATAGACTCGTTGATTCTTCATTTTCAAGACAACCGCAGAAGGATCGTTCTGATAAGCAGCAAATGGGGTAAGTTACATTAACAAGAGAAAGAGAGAGTGAACTAATAGACTAAGTTATATCAATCACTTCTGGCAACAGTTTTATACAATGATTTGTTACTTTGTTAGGAGTTCGCTGACTAATTTTATAAAGAAACAAAGTTCTTCAGAAGCAAATGATGAGCAGAAAAAGGATCATTCTGGTTTGGCAGAGAATAATAATCTCAAGGGAAGCAGAGTTAATTCAAATAAACCTTTCAAAGCAACCAGCTTCAGTGAATAGGATTCAACTCAGGAAGGACAGCATCCAACAAGAGAGGAAGATAATTTTTCATTGAAATAGCAGAAGAAAGAAGATATTCATGATACTAAGGCTTCTGATACAGAAAAAGATAAAATCCTTCGTGAACTAGCAGAAGAAAGAAATGAAAAATAAAAGCTCAAGGATATGCTGCGATAACAAGAAATCGAAAAGGAAATGCTGCTCAAGAAGTTATAAGATTAACAGAAGCTAGGTGCATAGAATAGCTAGCAGTAATAGACTAAGGATAGGCGATTAAGTCGAGGAAAAGTTACTTGGAAGGATTCAGAAAAAGCCTAAGTCAGCAGTAAGCCTAGGGAATTCGGGGATGATCCTGCGTTGAGATATATATGTGTGCAGAGGGATGATGAAGAAAATGAATAATAGTAAGGAGTTGATCAGTTGGGGTAGAGTTAGTCAGCGAAACATGGAAAGAATAGTAGTCCAAAGAGCAGCTTAAAATGGAGGAGAGCAGAATAATTATAACCTTAGTAACAGATATAATTAGTGTATCCATCTCAGCAGGAAAGATAGAGCTATGATGAAGGATAAAGAGGAAGTAGCAGTGGGATGAAGAAATAGACACAAAAGTAGGGATAATAATAGTAGCCGGTAGTAGTGAGTGAATTTGTGAATTTCTTGGATGCGAAAAAAGAGCTCTAGATAATTAACTCAAGTGGTTAAGATAATAACAGTGGGGGTAGTCGTAGTAATTCTAACACGGATAAGAATGGAATGCAGAAGAGTTCGCTAAGGAATAGAATTGAAAAGAATCAAGGGAATGGGAAAAAATAGGATGTTTGAGTGGAGGAAAGAATTGTTGAGAAGAAATAGGTTTTGAGAGAAATAATTAATATGATTTGAGGTGATTCGAAGACTGGTAAAACTTCAAAGACAAGGTGAATGATCCCTTCTGAACTGTTGGAATAGCTTAAAAATCTTTTGGTTAATTTCATTTTTTTGAGTTTCTTTGAGAAACAATAACTAACTTAAGAGAAAGATTGTAAATATTTTCTGTGTTTTTCCAGTAGTGCTGTGAATATGTGTAAAAAAGCTAAAGAAAGTGATTGTTATTTTGTTTAGAAATTGTGCTGACAGAATAATCGAAGCGACTAGCATCCTTTTTTACTGGGATAAGTTCTTCAAAACGGACAAAACTTCAGAAAAATATATGAAGAAGAAAGTTTTTGAGAATTAATTAGCTGTGTGGGTGGGTATTAAAGCTAAAACGAATTTGATAAACTCATTGCAATTAGCAATTTAATAGATAAAACACATGAGAACTTTCTTATGGCTGATGTTCACTGCAGTCGTAGTGCTTGCTAGTCCTGCTAGTTTGAGTGAGAAATATCCATCTTATCGCATGAATCGATCGATTATGACTGTGATGACATAAGTCGAAGCAAAAATGGCTAACAAATCTTCATAGGAAGATGTAGCATCGTTGATTAAGTAATTTGAATAAGAACTCTATGCGGAGTAGCTCAACTAAGAAAAGCTCTTTCAAAATCAAGCTAAAGAATGTCTCGATGAGCAGTCATACAGATAAGCTGAGTTACTAGCAGCTAAAGATGTCATATCTAAATCATAATTCTAGTTATCAAGTTGTTCCGACTCCAAAAACAAATCTGATTTTGAATTAGAAAGCGTTAATAAACAAATTCAACTCAGCAATAACTACCTGTCTCATGTGAAACAAGATCGAGAGAATCAGATAGCTACATATTAGAAAGTAATTTCAGCTCATATCACCAACACTCAAACGGTCGATCGAGCACTGGAAATCTTAGAATAAATCTGGAATGGAGAAGCTTCGTTTGTGCAGCTAGCAGTCCACACAAATCAGATGCTACAACAAAGCATAGCAATGAATAGGATTAATAAATTAAGTCCAGTGCTGTCTGCCCTAGCGTAATTGAGTAGTTCTAAATTGCAGCCTAGTGATGAGGCGTTGCTGAAACAAGTAGTGGAGCTGCTTAGAGATTACAGAGAGGCTACAGAAAGCGAAATAATTGGAATTTAAGAAACTGAAAAGAAGAATAAATAGAGTTTTGAGGAGAATAATGAGAATATTGAAGGGTTCTTAGAATCGCAGAAGGATATTGCTGAGGGGTTAAATGAGCAGATTAAAAATCTAAGTAGTTGTATGGTTACATAATAGACGATCCTTGATCTTGGAGTAGATAAACAAAGTAGAAACTAAGGTCTCCTTGATGCGGCCAATCAGTAACAACAACATGACAACATCACCAGCCAAAAATATTAGTTTTACAATAACTTTATTCTTTTTTATAAAAGGATGTGCGATTCATTTGAAAAAGAGAAGAAATCTGCATAAGAATTGAGAAATCAATAACTCTAGCTGTTGAATGTCATCAAGAATAAAGTCACAAAGAGATATGGAGGATTGGATTAGGCAGCGAATCCAAGTAACTTTATGGAATTAGGGAATACATTCTAAGGATCAAGGGGATTGGATTTATAAGGGAATCGAAGTAGGTGATTGTAAATGAGGTGTAGCCCATAGGAAGTAGTATCACAATGAGAATGGATTAAGACATATTTCTTAGGATATGTATTGCATGTAAGTATGTGTCAGATGAAATATCAAGTCAAAAATAAGATTTAAACAACACTATGTAAATACACACAGTTTATGTGCTTTTCTTCTTTTTCTGCTCACAATTAATTGGGCTCAAACGTGAAAGGAAGGAGCTAGCAGTTATCGAACTTAGCTCCTTCATTGACTCTTCCATTTTCTTCAATTTTGGAAGCTGTCATGCATTTCAAGAAGAAACCATGCGATACCACTGCGATCTTGTAGTCCTTCGATGTTTCAATGGAATCAGCCGAATTAGTAGTAGTAGTATTTAAGCTTTGGTAGTATTTTAGAAGTGAAATAGCTTTCCGCGTTCGTGAGAACAGTGCTTGCCATGTCTCTAGAAAATATGATCTTGTTGATTCCAGCCATCGGAAGACAATTTGCTGATATGCTAATAAATCATCTTTATCAATGCTGCTCAGATCTTTGAGAATTTGCTCCTTGAGTTTCTCATCTTCTAAGACTTTTATCTGCCAGAATGTACCTAGCTAAGGAAAAAACATGATCAAAAGGGAGATATTGGTAGGTAATATGAGGGAATATGCTAATTGTGTTCCTCTTTATGTTGTTTACCTCTTCTACTCTGGAGAAATCTAATTTTATCCCGAATTACTCAGCAAAAGAGATCATCTTGGGTTTAATATTTGTCAGAGTGTCAGGGGCAAAGCAGCCGCTTGAGCATAAGCACTCGTAAATCTCAGGCATGACTATGAATCTATTGAAAGGATACAAGTAAATAAGTTTAAAGTCTGCTTCAAAAAAAGAAATAAAACTGTACTTGATTCTATCTCTGTGAGGATGTGTGCCAAACAAATAGACAGCAGTCTGGAGAGTTCGAAGCAGAGGGGATACAAACACTACTTGATACTCCATTGAGTTTATATTTCCTCGTTAGTTGATGCATTGCTGAATACCTAGAGTATGCGAATATTAGGTTTTTATAGAAAAGCAATTCTAATAGATAAAAATATGTGTAAAGTACCAATTTGATGCAATGGCGTGTTGAGATGGATAGCATCCATATGTAGTTAATGATATCTAGGATCATCTCGTGATTGAATTGGTTTCTCAAATAGCGTTTCTTATTCGATGAGATTATGCAAGCTAAATCCATGTCTGATAAGCAAGAATTTATCACTGCAACCTTCAATATTTCTCAATGGTTTTGCGTTCATCTCAATGCTGTGCTTAACTATTAGCTTATCAAGCTCTTCCTTTTCGATCTCTTATGGTAATTGCATAGCTCCTTCTGCTTTATCTGCTCTGTCTTCCATTGTGGCTAATTCAAGATATTTTGTTGAGTTCTAGATTTTTTAGATAAAATTGTTTCTCGCGTAAAATTTAATGATTTTGATTAACGCAGAATGAGAAAGATGTTTGGTTTTGATAGTTGAACACTGTATATATTTCTCAATCTACAAGCGAACTCTGACGCAAAGAGTGTCACACACAGTATTTGATGCTTATTTTACATAAAGAGATAAAGAGGTCTCTTCTTCTTTGATTTTACAATCATCTCTTACTGCTCTTATAAAAAAATTTCAAATAACAATTGGAAAGTCTTTTTCTTAAATAGATGTTTGGATTTTGCATGAAATCTAATGAGACCAAGACACTCAGTTTTGAATGTGAGTTATTGCAGTTTCCTTATTATATAAAATGGTGTTTCTTTGAACTACATTTTAAAGAATAGCTTAGATCTGAATGCTATTTCTTAATTGGATTTCTTTTGAATTTATTGGCGAATAGTATTACAAATATATTCCATTTTAAATATCATGTAGAAGATATTTGAGTTAAACAATAAAGAGAAAGTGAGAAATCCAAAATCAAAATTAAAAAATAAGATGAAGCAGGGAATGGGGAGAGAGGAGAGAATAAAGGAATGATTTAGAAAGAAGCACCCAGATAAAAAAGGATCACAGCAATAAAGGGAATAAATAAAAGCAGAATAAAACATATTTTTTGATTATTTGTAGCACTCAAGAAGCATTAGCATTTCTACGATGAACAATTACTTCTCCGCAATTACCCTTCTCGGTTTGAGAGACTAGAACCTTCCTCCTTTCAAGTAACTCCTTAAATACTATTCTCTAAAAGCTGATTTATCCCGCTTAGTTGTTATACCATCTAATCTGATTGTTGTTGCTCTTTTGATTGTTCTTCTTAGGGATGCAAGACTCTAGAGATACAAATCCATTAAGAAAATGATCGATCTCATTGAAACTGCTACTAAACTTGCTCCTCCCATGCCCATTGAGTTATTCACACTCGACCCCACTGACCGTAATCATGCTGACTTTCATCGAATCGTTATTTTGCATTTTTAGTTGTATTGAAATATAAACAACTTTACCAATAATTAACAGCTGAATGGGATGACGACATGACCTACCCTTCGATCTAGCATCACACTGCTTTGTTCAAGTCTTCCGCACTTGCTTTCAACTTGGTAACTAAATATAAATGATTAGATGAGTCAAAGAGTGAAATTATTGGGAGATGCAATTCAAAGAATCCTTTTATTCTTATTTGGTGGTTACCATTTGAAGTGAAATTAACATTTGTTTTTGGTGATATCTTAACTTTTTCAGTTCTTGTATGCCTACAACTACAACAATTTCACAGCTAACATCAGATTCCGCACTCTTCGTTATCTATTCCCTGTGGTCTCCTTGGCTATCTTCGGTAACATCTACTGGTAAACATCTTCTTAAGATCTAGCTTAGTCATTTTGTTTGAAGATTCAAGAATCTTCCATAGAAATATATCTCCATTGATTTTTAATTAATATTTTTTCTTGTTCTTCACAGGGACTACCGCAGTCAACTTGTCAAGGTCAATCTCTTCGATGAGTACATTCAACTTAGAGCTCAAGAACTTGTTAAGCAAAACGAGTACCTTCTTGATCTCCCAGGTAATAATAACATATTTCTCATTTTACTTTTGCTTTTCTAAAAATTTTTTACTTAAAATTTTAATTGTTTCTTCTCATTATTAGACGTGAAGAGATACGTCTGGTGGTACGAGGACCTTAAGGAGACTCTTGCTAGAGTCCACAGACAAGCAAACGATCACAAGGCTAGTGATTTCAAGGATTCTGAGATCATTCTCTAAGATTTCATCAGAAGATACACCAAAAACGGCAATACTTTCCCTATCGTCAACAAAATTCACCCATACTTCTGAGAACCCAAACAGCATTATGCTATGAAGATAAGTAGCTGAGTTCAGCAGGATTGAGAGCTTATTGCTTGGAATAAATTGCTACACATGTGAATAAGCTTTTATGTACATCTTGCATGGATGAATTTGTCTTGTTGCGCGTTTTCTTAATGAATCTAAATCAATTTAATATGATGGAAAAAGAATAACAACAACAAAAAACAATAAATTTATTATCAAATTTGCACTTTTCCTCTCTTTTTTTTAGAACAACAAAAATCCATCGTCACCCATTCATAAGGGAACTAACTAGCGTGTGCTTTTATCCTCCAAAAAAAGCAGTATGTGCGTGATATTCTACAAAATCCCCCCTTTTAGAAGTGATATATATTGGCATATTGATTTTCATACAAACAGAAATTTGTTAAATCAAAGATACAGCTCTTTTGGATGAGATCAGTACATGTTTTCTTGAAAATTTTCATCGAAGCAAGCACATACATTTAGAATATCACTTATGTCCTGAAATAAGATCAGATGATGCATCTGATTTCGAAGTCTAAATAAGATGTTCGTCTCCATGTAAAAGCCTTTCCTTTTTTTCATTTGAAATCCTTAACTCTTCTTCTTTCCTCTTGAGATCTTAATTGATCAACCCAAAGAAAACACACCCTAAAGCTTGCAATCCTATTCCAATACTCATCGAAATCGCAACTTCTGTCTTGGTTGTCAAGGTTATCACATAGGAACTAGTTGAAATCTAGAATAAAAAATAAATTATAAATTAACCAACAGATTATTTCTAATAAACTGCAATTTATCTTACGAGAATAGCTCCTACGACTTATCCGGAGGAAATGATGAGTCCTGAGCTGAATGGTTCCGACACAGGAAACGTAATTTCACATGCGAAATCCATGGAAATAGGGATTAACGCAGTTGTAAAGAATCCCATGAGAAAGCAAGCAGGGAGAATATAATAGAGACTTTCTAAATACAACAATCCCAACAATAACCCACCGAATCCTGCTGAGATGATACTACAACAAACCATAACTTTCTTGTATTCACTTGTCTTTTCAACAATAACACTCAGGACTCCAGATCCTATCAGCCCTGAAACTAAGAACAATGCACCAAAGTAACTTGCTGTATCCTGAAAAAAAGAAACAATACAAATTGTACAATAACAGCATAGTTAAAAAATGAAATATCTAAAGCCATCTTCTCTTACACTTGAGAATCCGAACTGATCGAGATAGAAGTTGATGACTGTTGACAGACAATTGATGTTCCCAAGTGAAAACCCAAATCCTATGAGTAATAATATAAAATCTTTGTTTTTCATGGTACTCGAGAATGCCTCTTTGAATGTCATTTTCTCAGTATTCGCTGCGTGACTAGGTGGAGTAGGTGGTTTTTCTTTAAAGAAAATCACACATGGTGTCACACAAATAGTGATGACAACTGCTTACCAGAATAGCAAATTATACACTTAATCTCTAGTATTCGCGGAAACATCAGTATCAACAAAAAAACTAGGAAATAAGAAACCTATCCCTGTTCCGATTGTGTTGATCAAAGCTAACAATGCAGTAGCAATTGGTCGCTTTGTTAGAAAAGCAATAAGAATTACAGAGCAATTAGTAAACAGATTGTTATGTTTTGTTGTACTTGATGAGGTTTAAACCAAACTCCTGCGATTTTAGAAGGCGCATTTAGAATGACTGGCTAGCCAATAGCTCCAAAGATTTATCCAAGGATCGCCCACCAGAAACTGTCATTGATAAAGATTCGAATCCAAGCTCCTATTACTGTGAGTACGCAGCCGATCCAAATCTGGTTGTTGGGTTGGTTGGAAAGCGTGTTAGAATTGAATAATTTTGATTTCGAAATTTAAAACAGTGCTGGATTTATTTTTTGTTTTTTGCGTTGTGTTGTTTGTGTTACTCCTTTTTTGAGATCGAGCTGGAGGATGTAGTTAGAAGGGAAGTTAATGAAAAGGTAGACAATCATATAGACCATTGATGCCATTGTTACGACGAACTAAGATTAATCGTATGCCTAGGTTTTGATAGCAGAATTAAAAAACAAAAAGCAGTAATTATCTGTGATTTATCATTCAAATCTATTTAAGACTGTTTTAGGATACCTATTCGATTTGTGTTGAAATCGGTGAGAATGTGATCCATCCGATAGCATTCATCATGCTTGGCATGAAGTACAGCACCATAATCACCCATCTATAAAATTTAGTCAAGCATGAGTAGTTAATATTGTTTATCGCAAGATATTCTATTACTCTAAAAATTTTATTTTCATCATATCTCATCACGAATAGTACCTGTAAGGATAATCTACAAACTATTCTCCATCTTCCTCTTCTTCCTGCAGCAAGGATTGCTTCTGTTTGGGTCCAAAACTTGATCTCATGATTCAGCTTGTGTTTGTTTGCTTGTTTTGTGAAATTAGGAATCTGGAATCTGGAATAAATGTGTGGGAGTTAATTGTAATCACAAAGATCTGTATTCCCATAAGCTTTTTCTCCTTCCGCTTAAACTAAGAAAAGAATGATTCTCCTTCTTTCTCCCCCCTCTGACCAGC